>Ga0180434_10000242_pt1 | contig 83393 bp, 85 predicted proteins | sample SS_ome_7_FD_132453 | JGI IMG/M metagenome (GOLD analysis project Ga0180434, IMG submission 132453) | Hypersaline lake sediment archaeal communities from the Salton Sea, California, USA - SS_1_D_2 metaG | ecosystem: Environmental > Aquatic > Non-marine Saline and Alkaline > Hypersaline >... | reverse complement strand
TCAGAAGCCTCCTCCTCAGAAGCCTCCTCCTCAGAAGCCTCCTCCTCAGAAGCCTCCTCCTCAGAAGCCTCCTCCTCTACCTCGGGTTTGTTCTCGGCAACAGATGGCTTCTTTTTTATCTTCTTCTGAACTTCCTCGGGCTTTTCAACGGTTTCATCATCAACCTTCTTTTCAGGTTGTGGAGGTGTGGGACCCTTTTCATAAGAAGAAGTCCACTTGATTCTTCTGGCCCTCCGCCTAAGATTAAGTTGATTTCTTTCACACTTGTGGCTGCAAAAATAAAAACGCTGGTTGTCATTCCGTACAAACATCAACCCTGTTCCTGGCTCGATCTGCTTCCCGCAGAAAGAACATGTGACACTCAATGGCATTAGGCGGCACCCCTAGGGAGTTGATATCTCCCTTGCTTCCCTTTCACTTTCACGTAGCATAAGCACGTCCCCCAACCTCACAGGACCCTTAGTATTTCGCCTTATTATCCGGCCTTTGTCTCGGCCGCCCAGAACCCTGCATCTAACCTGAAGGACTTCTCCATATACTCCAGTTCTTCCACGTATCTCTATTACCTCTGCGGGAATGGCATCAATACTTTGTTCTCCTCCCAACCTAATCACCACTTACCCGCTTTAACCTGGCTGATACTATGAAGCCTCCTCGGACTTCTTACTCGTTTTTTTCTTTGGTTTAGCCTTCTTCTCGCCAGTTTCTTCCTCGCTCTTCGATTTGGTTTTTTTGGAGGTCTTCGGTTTTACTTTTTCAGCTTTCTTCTTTGTTGGCTTTTTTACCTGCTTCTTTGCCGGCTTCTCCTTGGTAGCCTCTTTCTTTACAGGCTTCTTCTCTGGCTCCTCCTTAGGCTCCTCCTTAGGCTCCTCCTTAGGCTCCTCCTTAGGCTCCTCCTTAGGCTCCTCCTTAGGCTCCTCCTTAGGCTCCTCCTTAGGCTCCTCGATTACTTCTACTTCAACAACCTCTTCCTTCTTAGCCTTCTCTTCCTTTACGGGCAACTCCTCTCCCTTTGAGAGAGCATCAAGGCTCTCAATTATCTCCTTGATCTTAGGAGCGGCCTTCCCCGATTTAACCACGGCCACAGATGCAGTTGATACTTCCAGCCCCGAGGATACCCCTAGCTCATCCTTGCTTGGAACGAAAATAAACGGAGCAGTCTTTTCCTTACATAGAAGGGGCAGATGAGCGATTACCTCCTCCGGCTCGACGTCCTTCGCCAGGTAAACCAGTTTTGCCTGACCCCTTTCTATTGTCTTTGTTACCTCGTTTGATCCCCTTTTAATCTTGCCCGTATCTCGAGCAAGCTCAAGAGCATCATACGCGTCCTCGGTCAGTTCCTTCGGAACCTCATATTCATCGAACAGCGCCATTATTACACCTACCCTTCGACCCCTAAGTCCAAACACACTTCCATGTTTGGCTGGAGACAGCTAAGGGTGTTGTGTGCACCTAGAATAAAGGTACTTAAATTGTTTCATAACCTCGCTTTCAATAGTCAGCGCGAAAACTGAGATATGTCAGTTCCTCTATCCAGCAACCAGTCCCTCAACCAGCCCGTGATCATTATCCCGGAGTCACGTAGGCCGTTCAAATCACGGGACCCCGAAAGGAACATCGCCGTGATGAACTGCCTAGATATTAGGGATATGAAACCATCAAGCTCATCCTCCCCCCTCACCATGGCCTTTAGGACCGGTGAGGCAAATCCCGCCAGATCCGCACCCAAGGCGATACACTTCGCCGCATCAATACCATTCCTCATTCCCCCGCTGGCGATGAGCTTCAGCTTCGTTGACTCCCTTACCTCGACAAGGCTGGCCGCCGTTGGAATCCCCCACTGAGAGAAAGATTTGGCCAGCTCCCTCTCGATGGAGTTCTCGGCCCTGAAGCTCTCAACGGCCGCGAAGCTGGTTCCACCCAATCCGCCAACATCCAGCCATTCAGCTCCAGCCCTTTCTAGATTCCGGGCGGTTTCCCTGGGAATTCCCGCCCCGGTTTCCTTTATAACTACCGGCCACCTAGATTGCTTTGAGAATTCGTGGATAACCTCGATCCCACCTGCGAAGTTCGTCTCTCCCTCCGGCTGAGTCGCCTCTTGCAGTGCATTCAGGTGTATTGCTATTCCGTCAACCTCAATGGTCTCCATTGCCCCAAATATTGGTTCAAAATCCCGAGAGAGAAGCTGGGGGAGTCCGATGTTGCCAAGGAGGAGGATATCAGGTGCTGCATCCCTTACCCCGTAGGTTTTTGCCATACCGGGATCCTCCACCATTGCACGCATGCTTCCAAGGCCCATACCAATTCCATGTTCTTGGGCTGCAGTGGCCAGTACGCGGTTGATCTCGGTAGCACCCTCGTACCCCCCGGTCATTGCATTGATTATTATGGGTAAACTGAGCCTTCTCCCCATCACATCGCTAGATGCCTTTATTTCCCGGCTATCGACCTCGGGCAAGGGATTGTGAATGAATCTGACGCAATCTAGACCAGTATCTCCCGCCTCGACATCGCTCTCAAGACAAATCCTGACGTGGTCAGCCTTTCTGCTGACGGTCTTGTTCGGCATTATTCAACCGTCCTTGATACCAGCATTATTCCAGCTTCTCGACAGTGCCCTCATCTGCATTGACGAGGATCCTGTCCCCGGTATCAATTGAATCTATCTCGATACCATCCACGCAGGGTATTCCTGCAAGGATCGCCCCGGTCGCGACTATTGTCTCGGTTTCCTGATTCACTATGGCCGCGGGTGCAACACCGTTCTTTGACAGACCGTATATTACGTACGAACCAACCGTTGATCCCTTTCCACAGGGAAAAACCAGGACCTTGCCCGTTACGGATTCACCTTCCAGCTGGTGGCCCTTCTCAATTACCTCACCGGTGTTTGCATCAATCCCACCGTAGAACCCGATCGGTTCCCTTGAGACTATCGCTTCCGCATCGACCCTGCCCGGGCTTATCATCCGTCCCTTCATTTTGTCAGCCTGCCTATCAATTCATCCAGGTTTTGAAAGACCACATTCTGTTTACAGAACCCGGGAAGGTAATTAGCCGCCTTCCCCGAATTTACCCCCGTGGTACTGTACCCCATCTGCTCGATCGGGGAAACCACCATGCAGGTATCCGCCACAATTTTTCCCCCGGCCGCCTCTATCTTTGAAGTGAAACCCATGAGATCAGATGCCTCCTTCATCACCCTAGATGTGCAAACCCAAAGGGGCTTTTCCATTTTCCTGCCCTCCAGTTTTTCTGCAACTGCGGCTATCTCCCTGAGGGAGGCGTGGGGGCACCCTAAAATGACAATATCCGGAAGGTCACCTGTGTTGAGGTTCTCGTAGGTCTCCTTGAGGTCCTGAGATGAGACGCTGATTCTCTCGATGCCCTCGATATTCTTCGTCTCCGCCTCTGGCGTTAGCCCCTCGGCGTGGTAGAGTGCTACCGCACCTGATGCAGCCATTGCGGCTCCCAGAGCCTTCAGCTGGTCCGTGTTTGCATCTCGAATTCCGGTAAAATAAGGTATCTTGTTCTTGACCTGTTTACCGACATGGTAACCGAGGGCCCCGAAGTCTGAGTAGTAAACAAGATCAGTATCCACCTCAATGATGACATTTGGTTCTCGGTTTTCGTCCCGGTGAAGACCGTAATTTGGGGTCAATCCGCATATCGCTGCTGCCAGAGCTGATGGTCCACCCTCCCTGTTTGTGCGTGCCCCGACCACCGAGTTAGCAAAGGAGACCGCCGAGGATTCCGACCAAGCTATGTGTTCGCCGAACCGGGGAAGATTTCCAGCTAGATACGGGGTACAGGTAGCGGTAACCACGATGCCCATCCTCCTGAAGGCCTCCATAATCCTGATCTGGTTTCTCGCGAAATCGGCGGGAAATCCTATCTCTTCCCAGTTCTTCATGTCCATTCCCGCGGGATTGAGATAGGTCAGCACCCTCACCCTTGCACCCTTATCTGCAAAATCCTCCAGGAAATCGAGTCCAGGGTCACCAATTGACTTGTAGGAGACGCCTGCAACCTGAACCGAGCCCACTGGGATCATCCTGTCTGCCCCGTAAATATCCCCGAGTCTTACAAGTAGCCTGAAGAGGCGTTGGATCACCTCTCCCTCCTCGCCCTCGAGCATGTCCTCCTGTTCCTTCGTTAAGAACATTATTCACCCTCCAGGTAGTCTTGAAGGTCCAGTTTCATTGGCAGTTCCGGCCGTTCGAAGTCCTTTGAATCTCTTCCCGCGGGAATCGTGAGATCGAAGCCCATCTTGGTGGTCATCCTCGTCTCAAGGTCTGATGAGGGATCCAGCGATGAGCCCTTCTCCTTCTTCTGTACAATGTCCCTGTCCCCCTGGAACCTCGTTGCCATTGCCCACTCGATCTCCTCGGGCCTGTGAATGTCAATGTCCTCGTCGACAACGAACACATGTTTCATGGACTTGTGTCCCCTGAATGCCGCCTCGATGGCTTTCTTCCCGTCATCTTCCTCCTTCTTCATGATTCTAACAGCGCCATGCAGCCATGAGCATCCGCCCGGGGTCACTAGAACATCCTTCACCCGGCAGACCTTGGCAACCTCCCGGTAGATGCTGGGTTCCCGGGGCATTCCCATCAGCGTCTTGTGCTCCAGCCCGCCTGGGAGAAGGCCGTGGAAGAGGGAATCCTCCCTCAGGAAGATCTTCTTGACCCTAGCCACCCTCTGGCTCCTTACGATATCGGGCGTCTCTGTCAGATCCAGGAACGGTCCCTCTTCGTGCATTTCCCCCGTAAACTCCATTATTATGATTATCTCGGACCTTGGGACCATCTGTCCCTGGATTTCGATCAATGGGGTTTCCCTGAGGGCATTTGCTATGGCCAGCTCGTTCGTACCAGGCGATTCCGATATCGCGGCTCCCAGCAGGACCGGTATCGCATTTCCAATGCAGTATGCGAACTCGCTGAGACCGTTCTCTATGTACCTGTCAAAATCCCTGGGTAGGATCCGGTATACGAACCTGTCACTCGATACCACCATTCCCCGGTGATATGATGCGTTTAGGCCGCATTCGGGGTCACTTGCGACTGCGATCCCGGATGCCACGTAGGGACCCCCATCAAATGGGTAGTAGGTAAGTATTGGCAGTCTGGACAGATCCGGCTCAGCCTCTACATACCCATCTGCCTCCTGGACCTCGGGCTCCCTGGGATTCTCTATTGCGTCCATTAATTTCTTGATGATCTCCGCCTCCGAGGTCCCAAGCCCCAGGGCCACGAGCTGCCTGGTCGAGCAGATATTGGCAACCACGGGCATATCCTGACCCTTCACTTTTTCAAAGAGCAGGGGTGTACCGTCCATCATCTTCATAATGGTCGGGATCTCGAACCTTGGATCCGTCTCTCTCTTTATGTGGACCAGTAAACCTTCCTCTTCCAGCAGGGTTACGAATTCTCTGAGATTCATTCCCGCTCCTCCTGATCTGGGCGGGTCAAGCACGGGTATTAATATATCTATAGGCTATTGTCGAATATTTTATCGTCTATTGTCGATTATATTCCTATCGATGTTTTCAGTGCCTCGTAACCCCTTTCCTCGATAGCGCCAGCAACGCTATCCTGGATTTCCGCATCTGGCGTTAAGGCCACCATATACCCTCCTAGACCTCCCCCGGTCATCTTTGCACCCCATGCCCCCGCTTCACGCGATATACTCACGAGATCATCGAGCCTCGGGTGAGATACCTCGATTTGCTGGAGCAGCCGGTGGTTTTCGTCCATCAGACTTCCCAGAGTCCTGAGGTCGTATTCACCAAGAGCACTTTGGGCACTGGCAACAAGCGCCCTAGATTTATCGAAGATCTTACCATATTCCCCGGGCATCCTCTCCCGTCTATCCCTGACTCCCTCCACGGCGGCCTTGGTGTTGGCCGTTACCCCCGTGTTACCCATGACAATACGAATGGGTTCCTTTACCCTGACCAGTTCGATCCTGTTTTCACCACCTGACAGGTTCCTCTCGAATTCAAGAAGGCCCCCGTAGGTCGATGCAGTGTTATCAATACCCGAGGGAGTACCCGCGTAGGCCCTTTCCCCCTCGTAGGCGATCTGGTTTATCCTCTCATCATCGAACCCCAGGTCGAACTCGTCGTTTAAGGCCCTGGCTATGGATACGCATACGGCTGCACTTGCACCAACCCCCCCGACGGCCTTCAGGTTCCCTCCAAGCGTTATCCTGATGTTGTTCCTCTCAGTTTCAAAATTCGCCGCCCCGAGGACCAGGTTTATCGACTCTCTCTGGTGATCGAACTTCTCGATCTTGTAGCCCGGATTAGCCGGTCTATTGTCCTCCAGGACCCAGCCGGGCCCCCTCATGGAACCCTCCTCTCCAGAGGGCACGAGAGAGCTCGGGTCATATACCCTCTCGATAACGGCCTCGGTTTTCGAATCTATCGCTGATGCGATTGCAGGGATGCCATATACCACGAAATGCTCGTTGAACAATATCACCTTGCCAAAACCTGATCCTTTTCCCATACCAAAACCTCAGATTGATGAGATTGGCACGGGAACTTATTAGAATATTGGATTGCACGACAATATTTATCATGGAACCGGCCAGCCTCTATCCCTGCTTTTCGAGGTTCCCCTGGCGATTAGATGTCTAAACTGGTCATTAAAATCGGCGGCTCGTTTCTGACTAAGAAGGCCATGAGTGAAGAATTTCCGGGAACTCTGGACCTGATCCTTTCGGAGGGAAGGGCTTTCATAGAGGAAGAACGGCTCAAATCCATCTCGGTCGAGATCCAGGCAGTATGCAGAAAGCATCAGGTGATGATAATCCATGGAGCCGGTCCATTTGGCCACGCCCTGGTCGACAGGATTCTCTCCGGTGCTAGTATTGAAACCCTTGACGTACACAGATCCATGCTCTTCCTGAATGATGCCCTCCGTGCTGCACTCCATGGAATTGGTGTCAACGGAGTTACTACTAGTCCACTGGATTGTGTACTGTTTGATGGAAAATTCAGGACGGGTGAACTTACGGCCAGGATGATGGAACTAGCCAAATGCGGGAATGTCCCCATCTCCCACGGTGATATCGTCCGATCGAGCGGAATGGCCGGCAGGCTCGGTGATTATGAGGTCATCTCGGGGGATGTTGTGGCGAGGGACCTATCGCTGGATTGGCGGGCAGATTCCGTCATTATGGTGACGGATACCGATGGAATTCTGGACCGGGACCCGGCCATCAGCGGTGGCAAACGGATTCCGCGGATTGAGTATCACAAGTGCATAGAGGTCCTAAGGGGAAGAGCTGGCAGGGGGGCTGACGTCACTGGCGGAATTCTGCAGAAGGTAACATCTTGCAGGGAACCCATATTCTCTGACATCCCACTTAAAATCATCTCTGGCCTGAAACGGGGCAATCTGACTGCCGCAGCGGAGGGTGCACCCGTGGGGACGATAATAGAAAGCGGGTGACCATCCTTTGGGAAATCAATTCATCGAACATCCCCTTATCAAGAATAGTGCCATTGAGGCACGGATCTACCAGCAACTCGTATATGCGAGGGCGGTGAAAGCAAACACTCTCTTCGTGGCCCCCACGGCGCTCGGGAAAACGATCCTATGCATAATGGTCGCCGCCCACAGACTTGAGAGGACTGGTGGAAAGGTGCTGATGCTCGCGCCAACCAGGCCCCTAGTTATCCAGCATGCAAAATCTTTCAGGAAGTTCACCGAACTTCCTGAGGAAAAGATCGGGGATGTGAGCGGGACCACGCATCCGGGTGAGAGGAGCGAGTTGTGGCCTGACCTCACCGTTGCAGTTGCTACACCCCAGGTGGTTGAGAATGACCTAAGGTCGGGTCGTTTGAATCTCAGGGATTACACCCTGTTGATCTTCGATGAAGCCCACAGGGCCACTGGTAACTACGCCTTTGTTTCCATTGCGAAGGCCTACAAGGCGCAGTGCCCCGAACCCCTCGTTCTAGGTCTTACGGCGTCTCCCGGGAATAACGAGGATGTGATAAGGGAGGTCTGTGATAACCTGGGAATTACTCAGATAGAGGTAAAAAGCGAACAGGACCCGGATGTCCGGCCATATATCAACCCCGTTGAGGTCGAGTGGAAAACGGTCTCTCTCCCTGTACCTATTAAGAACATCGCCAGGGACCTGAGGACATATCTCGACGAGAGGTTTCATGACCTCAGGCAGGTCGGGCTTATAAGATCTGACTACCCCACCAGGAAGGACCTCCTTGAGGTCGGAAAGGTACTGGGAATGGGTGTCCAGCGCTTTTCCGAGGTTTTCAGCAAACCGGAGTTCGTCTACTACAAGTGCCTGATGGACTATGCAACGGCCCTGAAGGCGGAACACGCCCTGGAGCTCCTGGAAACCCAGGGAATAGTACAGACGATCGATTACCTGGAACACATGGCCGAGGAGGCAAAGGAAAAGGGCACCCCGCGGTCCACGAAATCCTTTGTTAAAAATCCACGCATTAGGGCAGTAGCGGCCTCCCTGAGAAGGATGAGGGATGGGGGAATCGACCACCCCAAGATCGGGCAGATGGTGAGGTTCGTTAAAGACGAAATTAGCAACAACCCAGGAAGTGCTATCATAATATTCACAAACTACCGGAACACGGTGGAACTCATCGTCAAGAGACTGTCCAGCATAGACGGCGTTCGTGTCGTAAGGTTCGTGGGCCAGGCCTCCAGAAGGTCAAAGGGCCTCTCACAGAGGGAGCAGGCGAACATCCTCGACCACTTCAGAAGCGGGAAATACAACGTTCTGGTGGCCACATCCGTGGCGGAGGAGGGGCTCGATATTGCGGAGGTACGCATGGTTCTCTTCTATGACTGCACCCCAAGCGCGATTCGCAATATTCAGAGGAGGGGAAGGACCGGGAGGAAGGGGGCTGGAAGGGTAGTCATCATGATTACCGAGAACACCAGGGAGGAGGGTTACCACTGGGCAGGGCAGAACAGGGAGAGGAGAATGAGGGAGCTCCTGAAAAGGATTGATGGTGATATAAAAAATCGTCAGCTGAAGCTCGATGGTTTTGTACAGCCGGACTAGATCTTCCTGCGAAATTCCCTTTTCCTGAGAATCCTGAGGAGGACGCACTTGAGCTTGTAGTTATCCTGGCACTCTTCGTTCTTGAGCTCGTACTCGACAGCCGCCATGATATCCTCCGTCTTGTTCTTGATTCCCTTGGAGAACATGCTCATGCTACCCTTGCTGTAGAGATCGGCCGATTCACGGTAGAGCTCTGCGGCTTTTTTTAACAAGGATACCCTGAGACTGTGGTCGTTCTTCTCCTTGTAGGCTTTGATCAGGCACATGTCTGCCTGACCCTCAAGCCATGACGCCTTTCTGACATGATCGGCCTCGAACCTCAAGATAGCACCGGCGGCGAAATGTATTTGCTTGAAATATAAATCTTATTTAATATTTGTAAAGTTACGATCTGCCCCTGATTGTTTTAATCCGAGCATGACTTAAAGCCCCGGCCTGGAAATGGCCCAGGCCCAGTACAGATCGGTACTTTCTCTGGTTTGTTCCTGCAATATATTTCTTTTTACCGCTGATGCCCCAACAGTTACGGTTCTAGCAGAATACCTGGTAGTAGCATAGCCCCTGGTATTCGCCACCTGCCTACCCACTGCTCGAAAAACTGAGGGTGAGATCCAGGGCGCTGACGGAGTGTGTAAGGGACCCTATCGATATCACGTCAACGCCGGTCGAGGCAATATTCTCAATATTATCCATGTTTACGTTCCCGGAGGCCTCAATTATTACCCGCTTCCTGTCCCCCCTGGCCTCAATCATCTCTACAGTCTCTTTGATTTCGGCCACCGACATGTTGTCCAGCATAACCACGTCAGCCCCTGCCTCTATGGCAATTACCGCATCATCGGCCTTGCTAACCTCGACCTCGATTTTTCTGACAAAGCTCGCCCTGGACCTTGCCCGGGTAATCGCCGTTGCAACATCCCCTACCGCATCGATGTGATTGTCCTTTATGAGCACCAGGTCGTGGAGCGCTATCCTGTGGGCATCACCGCCGCCTATGGTGACTGCTTTCTTATCAAGCCAGCGAAGTCCCGGGGCAGTTTTTCTGGTCGCCGCGATTCTGATATCTGGACTGACCCTTTTGGCAATCTCGATGTACCTCGAGGTGATGGAGGCAATTCCGCTCATCCGTGATATTATGTTTAGCAGCGTTCTTTCAACCATCAGTATAGATCGGTTGACCCCCCTGAACCTGATAACCACATCTCCCTGTCCGACGCACTGACCGTCTTCAACAGATTCCAGCACAGTGATTCCCGTCATTTCCAGGAGCTCACGGGCCTCCGTCACCCCCGCTATTATCCCCTCCTCACGGGAAATGACCTCAGCCTCAGCCGTTTTTGGCTCTATTAAAATCTCGGTGGTGATATCACCGAGGGCAAGGTCCTCCTCGAGAATTGAGGTTAATTTATTTCGTAGAAGGTAATCCACCAAGTGATCGTCCTGCCTAGGTTCCTATCTGGATTCTTTCCTCCTGACCCTTGATGGTTCTGATTACGGACAGGGCGGCTAGATAGCTGGTCTTGGGGTTATCCGGGGAGGGCATGTTTGATACCTTCAACACCATCTGGCCAAATCTACCCTTTGCAGTTATCTCGTGGGTGTTGGTGTCCACTCCCGGATCGGAAACTACCTTTACCTGGAGGTTTGCCTTCGAGGTTATGGATATGGCCGCTGCAACGTTGATGTTCTTCGGAAAATGCTCTACAGCTTCCTTAGCACTGCCCTCGAAGATGATGGTTCTCTTTCTTTCACCGGCTTCATCAAGGCTATTTGGATTTTTTGTAGTCGTGAGTAAAATCTCCTCAATACCGGCGATTGATGCGGCTTTCAACAGGTCCAAGCCACCTATTGCACCTGATGGGATTACGATCTTACAACCGTTCTCTTTCGTAGACCTCTCCAGTCGGTCCAGCAGATCCTCGTTCAGAAGTGCTCCAACGCTGAGGATAATCATGTCCTTTCCAGCGTTAAGTACCCTCTCCCCGTAATCCTTTACGGCGTCGATCGAGGCCGCCTCGACCACCAGGTCGAGCTTCTCCCTGATGAATTCCTCGAAATCGGGTTTACACCTGCTGGTATCGCCCAGCAATTCCGATAGCTCTCTGGATCTAGACTCATCGACATCAAAAAGGGCACCGACCTCTGCCTCCAGCTTACCCTCTCGTATTGCTCTGACAATAATTGTGCCGATATTTCCACAGCCAATAAGACCGATTATCGTCCTATCCACGTCCTCATTTTGGTTTTCGAATTCTAGATTCAAGCGGTAATTAAGTTATTTGGCGGGCTCTATTTCTTATTAAGGGATTCCCGTATCTCCAGTGTTCTGTTCAGAAGTTCCAGCAGACCAGAAAGAACCCCCGTGTTGAGGTCCAGTGCACCTTCGCCCTGCTGGCTATTTAGCTTTTCAGTGTATTCCTGAATTTTCCCAAGAATGGCAACCTGAAGTTGTGAAAGCGTTTCCAGGGGTTCCCCTGCCTCAGTTTTTACCCTATCCGTCGGAGGTGCGACCGATCCGTTGTCAGCGGTCTGTTTATCTCCCTCCTGCCAGTTGCACTTGGCACAGAAAGTCCTGTCCTCGTGCTTGAAAAGGGGAGCATTACACTTCGGACAGCTGCGATTGAGCATCTTCCCCCCCTTGAGGAGGATATCAGCCATGTCCTTAATCTCCACTCTGACCCACCTGAAAAGAGATTTATAACGTTCGTCTTAAAAGTCTATTCAGGAGGGTTGCAAACCATGGACGTGGAGGAGAAAATCACTGCGGTAATACGGGTTCTTGAACAGATCACTGAAGATACTTCGGTTCCACGAAACATCAGAAGGGCAGCCAAGGAATCGGTAGACTGGCTCCAGAACAAGAAACACACACCGGGTGTGAGGGCCAGCTCTGCTGTTAACATACTTGACGAGATTAGCGAAGATCCCAATATGCCTGTCCATACCAGGACTATGATCTGGAGCGTGGTCAGCGAACTGGAAGTCATCCAGGACTAGTTTAACTGATACTGGCGGGAAGCCAACCCCTCTAGTTTTCGATCCACATCGGCGAGGACCAGGCCATCTGCCCGTCAATTTGCCTGACCCTTGCGTAGTAGTAGTTATTTCCAGGCGAGATCTCAACATCTTCCAGATCCAGGTGGACCAGGTAGGATTCTTCCGGGTATGATGGGTGTACCCTTATCTTCCGGGCGTTGTGGTAGTATATATCGGGGTTCCTCAGCTCTCCCTCCACAATTCCGAACTCTGACTCCACCCGCCGACCGGACTCCTCGAGTAATGGGAAAAGGTGGGTCCTAGTAATTGTATCAGAGAGGCGCAATTCGATTTCCTCTCCCTCCACAGATAGTCCAAGGACAGTGTCTTCATCGCCCTCCAATCTTAGCACCATGCCCTGCCTGAATCCATACCCATCATTTCTCCGGGTCTTCAGGCTGAATTCACATTCTCCCTCCCCCGCTTGAAGATAACTTTGCCCAAGCATGCTGAAACGTGGCTGTACCGACAGGAGCCTTCCCCCATCCAATCTGAACCGGCCCCGCCAGATCTGTTCGACGTCCCTGAACCCGTATCTTGTTGATGGTCCCCATCCAAACTCCACCAGTATCTTGAATTCCCCTGCCATTTTTTCATCCCAGGATCCCGGGTGGTGGTGGGAGCTGCATACTCTACCATTGTGAATTAGCTCTATCAGCTCTACCGGCTGAACCCCTTCAACATCTATTTTCACCCTGGCCCCGCTCGGGTTCCTAATTACTGCCCCCATCGGCTCCCCGTTTAGCTGCAGCCACAGCGATATCCTGTCGCCAGTTGTTCCAAAGGTCCTCCTTTTCTTGAGGGCTTCCCAGATAGCCTCTCGACTCAGCTCTTGCGCCCAGATCCCGGCGATTCCCCTTGGCCAGCTCCCCGGGAGCCCGGCGCCATCATTTGAGGCGATGAGACCTATCCTGATCCCGCGGTCAAGGGCATCCACGAACGTCCCTCCCGATGCTCGGGGCCCCATGGACCTGTTGTTGGTCAGGCCCTGGAGACCATCTATCGCCTCGGAAGAACCATGTGCCGAGAATACCTCCATTACCGGTGATAAATCAGGATCGTGGTAATTCCAGTTCTTCCCCCGGTGACCCTCAATGTACCCCGTGTGGTGGGGTATGGCCATTGCACGACGGCCGCGCAGGTTCTGGAAGAGGTCCTCTATCTCCCAGGAGTCGTCCAGCGGACCATCTTCAAAATATATGACGTTGTGGTCACCGTAGTGTGTTCTGTTGCCGTGCCATTCGTAACCCAGAAATGTCACGAACCTGCCTTCTTCGTTGTGTTTCCGGGCTGCCTCGCGTAGCTTCTCCCACCATTCCAGAAATTCCTGGCGTTGACCGACAGTCTCGACCAGAGCACCCTTTATTCTCTCCCACTTGAAGGGGTAACAGAGGACACAGTAGACATCCAGGTTGTACTTGGCATACCCGATGATCTCGTCCGCATTCTCCACATCCTCCAGGTGCTTGTGAAAATCCCCCCAGAATACCCTCATGTCGTTCATAGTACCAGCTCAAGCTGACTTGGCTAGAAATGCAATTCTTGCATTAATCCCTTTTACCCTAAATGCGAGAATAGATAGCAAGATGCCTTGTGCTGAAAAACCAGGCGAGGGAAAAGGGCTAGTAGATGACGTACTGGACTATGTAAGCCACCATAGCCACAACAAGGGCCCAGTAAACTATGCTAAAATAGAGGAACCTCAAAGGACTGCCACCTGTGGCCAAGCGGCCGTGTAAACCTTTTAAATATTTTCTAACCCCGCCCGGGCTCCCAAATGGGCATATCAGGGAAGGAAGAAAGGTTTTTCGAGACCTAAAGCCTCCTCTTCAGGATCCGGTACTGCTCGACGTCTTTTCCCCTTTCAACGGGGTCCAGTACGAGGTTGCATTGGTAGTAGAGGGCCGGGTGCACCTTGTACTCGACCTCATCGTACCTCCTCGTCTCCTCGATTATGATGACGGGGTGGTTGACTCTGTGGGCCCGGAGGTTCGGTGCCGCCAGGACCCAGAGCTCTCTCTTGGCCCCGAACCTCTTCAGATTATCAGAATCGTCAATGATGGAGCTTGGTCTGTTAACGAGAAGCACCCCGATACCCTCCATCTTCGATGATGCTTCCAAGTCCCCAATTAGACCATCAAGTTTCCCGGGGTGGCTGATCAGGACCCTCCTGGCCTCCTCTTCTGTCAGGTCTTGCCTCCCCCTATCCAGAATGACGGTATGGTCGCAATCCATAACGATTGCCTTTAAACCCCTTCTTGCCACCCCGAATACGAATTCGAGGGCGAGGTCGAGGTTTGCCCTGGGGTGATAGCCAAGGAAAAGGAATAGCCCCGGGCTAGAGATTTGATCGATAACCTGGCCTTTACCAAGGTTGGCCGCATCCTCCATTGAAGTAACCAGCCGGGGGAGGAATAGCCCGGTACGGATTTTCGGCCTTTACAGGCATTCGAACCGCAGTCCACGGATTTCCCCGAAATATTTCTCCAGAGTCCGCGATGCTTCTGTGGAGGCAGATCCCTGACCACTACACTACCGGGCTATCTGGAGTTCAAGAGGATCATCCGATCTCTTAACTATTTCTTGTTTTTCCGTTCGACGTTACCCTATCGTTATAAGAAACAATTATTAGACCAATTCAGGGCCTGAGGCCCCTGAGGCTTATACCTTGGCGAAGATGAAATGGGCTAACCTGGTTGATCCAACGAACATCGTGATACAGGAGGCGGACGTGCCCGAGCCCGCACCCGGCGAGGTGCAGGTTAAGGTCGCCGTTACAGGCGTCTGCGGATCTGATGTCCACGCCTTCGGGGGAACACATCCCTTTGTGAGCACCCCAATCGTTCCCGGTCACGAGTTCTCTGGAACCGTTTCGGACCTGGGAGAGGGCGTCGATGGCTTCAAGGTCGGCGAGAGGGTCACTGTCGAACCGTCCCTGACCTGTGGAAAGTGCTACAACTGCCGCCACGGTCTTTACAATATTTGTGCCGAGCTGAGGGTTCTCGGTTGCCAGGCACCGGGATCCTTCGCTGAGTACATCAGCGTCCCCGCAGGGAAGGTATACAGTCTGCCGGATAACCTTGACAACGATGATGGTGCCCTCGTTGAGCCATCCGCCGTGGGAGTTCACGCCGTGAGGAAGAGCGAGCTGAGCCTCGGGGATCGCGTTGTCGTCCAGGGTGATGGAGTTATCGGGCTTACCATAGTTCAGGCCGCCAAGGCCGCGGGGGCCGGTGAGATAATAGTTACGGGCCACCACGAGGGTCGCCTGAAGGTCGCAAGGGAGCTCGGGGCAGATGTGACCTTCCTCGCCGGTGACACCGTGAAATTCATGAAGGATACCTACGGACCCGACGGAATAGATATTGTGTACGAGGCCGTTGGGGTGGGTGCTACGATCAACGATGCCATCGAGATAATCCGCAAGGGTGCCAAGGTAATCGTTGTCGGCGTTTTCGGGCAGGACCCGCCCACCAAGGTAGGCCTGATCCAGGACAAGGAGATCGACATGAGAGGTGCTCTCATGTATGTCCAGGAGGATTACCCGAGGACTCTGGAACTGATGTCATCGGGCAAGATAAAGACCAAGCCTCTCATCAGTGCCAAGTTCCCACTTGACAGGGTTGCGGAGGCCTTCAACCTCATCAGGACCAAGCGGGACGACACCCTCAAGGTCCTCCTGGAGGTCTCCTAGGATTTACCGGCTCCGTGCCCTTCCAGAGACGGCAAGGGTGATACCAGCCAGCAGCATCGCTATCAGTACGAAGGGAAAGAGGGGTGAGGTTGGATCTACAGGTTTCCCTTCCCCACCGTTTCCGCCCTCCCCACCATCATCTGGACCTTCGGCTGCAGGCCCGAATCTTGAGGGTATCTCTCCCTGCACGTCGAAACTGCTCCCTGGAGCCTCGGCCTTAACCTCCGGCTTGTAATAGGAATAGGCAGTGCTCGTCCCGCCTCTGGCCTTGACAGGGAAAAGGGCCAATATGTTGAAGTTAATCTCGAGCACATCTCCACGCTCAAGATCATCTATGTAGAAGATCACCTTTCTACCGGCAACCTCAACCCTTGTTGCGAGACCGCTTGAAACCATCTCATCCAGGGTGGATTGCACCGGCAAAAATCCCGTCGGCACTGCTATGTCAAGTATCAGCATGCCGGTGGAGTTGTAGAGGCCGTTGTACTGCACGGTTGCCTTTACCTCGACGATGTCGCTGACCTGTGCGCTCGTGGTATTGTACTCCACCTCCAGGTTGAATTCCGGGTTTACAAAGACCTCTCCCGGGATGTTGAACTTCTTAGCCACCTGGAACATTACCTTGCCATCACCCACCATGGATAGGCGCAGTTCCGCTGTGTCTCCGGGTATCTCTACTACCTGAAGCACATCGAAGTTGGACTCGGTAAGCTGGATTCTTGTGAACTCGGTGCCATCCAGCTCCACTATCACCTGGGAGTCTATGTTCCTGGCCTGCAGGCGGGCCGCCATCATCAGCGCCTTCATTGCCATCACCGTGTCCTGCGTGCTCGAGAAACCGCCGAAGGAGTTACGCTGCGAGGCCAGCCACCGTATCCCCTGCTCCGCCTCTGATCGTCCCTCCAGCATCAGAGCAAGTACAGCATAAGAGGTCGCCTCTATCGCGTTGGACCTCTCACCACCGGGGCTCCAGTACATTCCATTTTCATCTGTCTGGGCGAGGTCCAGCAGCCTGTTGATCGCCTCCCCCGCCCTAGGCGAACCGATCTTCTCTAGGAGGTATGCCGCCAGTGCCAGTGCGTAGGCATCCTTCTCCTCGAGTGCGTTTTCCTCCAGATAGGTAACCGCCTTCCCCAGGGAAACATCAGAGGAAGCGTAGTCGGCCAGCGCTATGGCAACGAAGGCCGTAAGGGCCGTCTTGGAATCCCCGGTCATGCCACCCAGCATCTCCTTGTGGACAACGAAACCGACCGGGTCCCAGGACCCGTCTAGGTTCTGGTGGGACTCGATCCAGGACGCTGCCTCCGCCAGAACCACCTCGTCTATTGCCATTACCTCCCGGGCCCCGCTAAACACGTCGAGAACGAATGCAGTCAGCCAGAGGCTTCCCTCGTCGTCGCTCTGTCCAAATGCGGAGAAAGACCCGTCGTTCCTGCGGAAGGTCAGCTCCCTCTGGTAACCGGTCGTCAGGAACATCTCCGCCTTCGCCCTGATCTCCGGTACCACCTGATCCGTTGCGTCCAGGTACCTCAGGATCTCCAGGTCAGGGGCCATGAACATCATGTTCTGCTCCCCGCATCCGTAGGGCATTCCCAGGAGGTCCTCCATGCCGCTTATCGTCTGCCCGACGAGGCTCGGGGTTATGCTGAGAAGAACCCTTCCGGAGTCCTCGACTATCCCGTCTGGCAGCGTGAGGTTGTACGTCCTCGGCTCTCCCTCCGTGATGAACCCGTTCTGGACCAGCTCCCTCGGAGTGCCCTCCGCCTCGACCAGGATGTTCTTTCTCACCGCGTCGGCCCTCTCGGTAGTCCGTGCCGTGATCTCTATCTTGAACTGTCCTATCTTGGACGGTTTGATGGTAAATGCGATTGAAGCCACCGAGTTCCCCGGCACCGTCCCGACCTTGACCCGCTCATCGACCAGTTCGAACCAGTCATCCTCTGTGATCTCCAGCTGAACCGTCTGTCCGGTGTCCAGATAGTTGTAGACCTGTACCAGAACCGGGAACTCCTCCCCCCGCGTGACTGCGTAGGGCAGATCTGGTTCCACGAAGAAGTCCTGGAAGACCTTGAGTGAGGCTTCGGCCATTCCTATGCCGGCGTTACTGGATGACACTGCATGAAGCTTCCAGGTGGTTATAGTGTCCGGTACTGTGAGCTCGATGGATGCATGCCCCGAGGTATCCGTTGCCAGGGTCGGGTTCCAGTACCAGGTCTCCGGGAAGAACTGCCTGATCCTCTCTACCTCTGCCAGCTCACCCTGTTCCGCAGATGTCTGGGCATATGGCGGTGTGGCCGTTGCCTGGTTCTTGCCCGCTGCAGCGTCCTCCAGAACCATGCCACCCCCTCTTCCCAAATCATCCCAGCCGCTGTAACCCGCGCTGGGCACTTCGAGCTTTTTCGAGGTTATTACCTGAACTCCCGCCTCCTCGAAGACATCCGCCGCGCCAATGCCCAGGGGGGCCCAGAACCGCATGTCGCCCTCCGGGTGGGCCTCCGCCTGGGGCTCCATGAAGATCTTCTCAAGCTCGTCGAAGATCTGTTTGAGGTTGAGCCTGCCCTCGTTCAGGGCATAGACGGATTCGTCCACGATCGAGATGCCTATCATAGTGGCAATTCCCGCGCTGGACTGCAGGTCCACGACAACGGTGCCACCCGGTGCCGAGGTCTGGGTCGAGAACTGGGCCGAAAGCCCCACTGGATTCCCTATCTCGACATCGAATGGTATCGAGTCCGCCGACACCTCCATGTTTGAATTGATCACGTAGGCAACAAGCCTCGCCCCCGGGACCATGTCGGGTGTGACTGTGAAGGAGATCAGGCCCTGGGTCGAGTACCCCGAGTAAAGGGTTCTGCCACCTGTAACCACGTCATAGTATACGGTTCTCCTCGAGGTGCTGAGTACCTCGAAAACCAGCGGGTCCCCGACGTTAACCTCTCCGGGAGACGCCTGCTTGATGTGTATGAAGTAGCCCCCGGGTGAATACACGCTCCTCAGTTCGAGCGTTACCTCTGATTCCTCCCCAATGACCCTGGCCCTTATTTCGGCCCGTGTGCAGCCCTTGGGAACGTTCAGGTCAACGGTAGCAAGCCCGCCAAAGGTGTTGGCGGTCTCGGTCTCGGTCCTCGAATTCCCGTCTTCGAGACTGTATAACACCTCGACCCTTACAGATTTGTCCAGTGGTTCCCCGCCCGGTGTTTCTGTCACCATCAGAACGTCAAGGGGGAGCCCGGGCTTTACCGTCTCGCTCGACGGAATTACCTGGATCACCGTGGGGGATGCCGCGATCTTCAGGAGCTTCGATTCTCTCTCCTCGTGGCCGGCCCCATCTATCACGGTTACGTTTAACATGGCGGACCCGAGGCCGCCCGAGCCCAGAGTACCTGCCAGGTAGTCAGCCTGGGGCAGGTCGAATCTTACGGACCCATCCTGCAGCTGGCCCCTGAAGGTCGCAAACTCCTCCCAGTCTGCAAGGTATTTGAATGCCCTCACCTCGACTATCCCGTCAACGGGTTTGCCGAAGAAGTAGTTGGCCTCTATCTCGCCGGTGATCTCCTCGTCCACCAGGAACCAGTCTCTTGCCGTCAATACCTCAACCTCGAACTTGGGTAGAACGTACTTCTCGACCCTGATGTCCACAGTGGACATTCCCGACTTGGCATTTGCCATGATCTTCCATGTCCCGAGGTTAAGCTCGTCGGCAAGAACTAGTTCGAAAGGTGCAACCCCGAACTCGTTGGTTGTCAGGTCCTTTCTGAATATCTTGGTTCCCTTTGCGTCTGAGATCGAGACGTTGAGGGAGACCTCGACCGGTCTAAGCTCGGTGTTCAGGGCCAACACCCTTCCGTATATGATCTGCCCGGGTTTGTAGATCGGCTTGTCGGTTTCGACTAGAAGCGTCACAGAGTCTGCAACCGTGATTTCACCGCTTATCTTCTCCGATGTTCCCGGCGAGGAAAGAACCAGCTGGTATCCACCCTTTTCAACATCGGGCACTCCAAACCTGGCTATTAGATGACCGTCCGGACCGGTCCTCCCCTCGTAAAGGAGGATTCCACTCCCGGAATTGCCAATTTCCACCAGGCTGAGCTCAATTCTCCTGTCGATGGGCTTTCCCGTCTCCGAGGAGAGGGAGCTTATGCTCACGGAGGATTCGGTTCCAAGGTAGAGCCTGTTAGGGGCCAGAATTATATATTCCGCCGACGCGGCCCCAACGGTAAGAAGGGCGGGGGATATAAGCTGGACGAACAGAAGTGCCGGCAACAAAATGGAAGTTTTCCTCTCCAAACTCATGTTAAACACCTTAACTCAACGTTTATCGGTCCGGTTGAACATTACCACGTAACATTAAGGGGTGAAACGATACATATAGATTGGCTGAAACGGTCCAGTAAACCATCAAGCATCTTGAACCGGGGGGTTTCTTAGTCCCGACTGCACCCGGTGGATCTAAAATGACGAAAAATGGAGACATCACCCGTATCTTTCTTTCAGACCCTCGTGAACCGATCCATCAGGGAGGACATAATCAGGGGAAATATAACCCTCCTCCTCAAATCGTTTCTTCCTGACGCATCCCTTGCCACCATTCCAGCAGTACTTTTCAACCCACTTCCTATCTATCAGACCCTGATCGTACGCCCTCTTCATCGCGGAGGTGGCATTGTACCAATCGCATAGTTCACCCATGGGAATTACCTATTGCAGGGCACACTGTGAGTTCTTATCAATCTAACTCTCAGGGATCCTTGCCTGGAATGCCCTGGTTATCACTGAATTCTCCAGGACGCGATCTCCAGTTCAGGAAGGGTAAAATCGATTTCAATGGTATCACCCTTCAGGATACAGATGCAAGGTTCGACCATCCGGTAAACCAGATCTCCCCCGTTTTCATGCCTGCGGCCCAGTACGCCGGGGTTTAGTGTCGCCCTATTGAGGGGCCCTCCCACACTATTTCTCGAAGAACTTCATCAGCTCAACCGGTACTGGTAATACCACCGTAGTTGGTTTATCCGTAGTGGCATCCGAGATCGTTCCGAGCAACCTGAGCTGGAGTGCGCCCGGGCTGTCTGTGAGGATCTTCGTGGCCTTGGCCAGCTGGTCGGCTGCCTGCTGTTCTCCCTGGGCAATAATGACTCTGGACCTCCTCTCCCTTTCGGCCTCGGCTTGCCTTGCCATGGCCCTCTTCATCGTGTCCGGGACCTCGACGTTCTTCAGCTCTACAGCGGATACCTTGATTCCCCACGGATCCGTGGCCTCATCAACTGTCGCCTGGAGCTGCTTGTTGAGCTCATCCCTCTCGGTCAGGATCTGGTCCAGGAACGCAGTTCCGATAACGTTCCTGAGGCTGGTCTGGGCATACAGAGATGTCGCGGCTATGAAGTTGGTAACCTGGACAACCGATTTCTCCGGGTCCAAAACCCTCATGTAGATGACGGCATCCACCCTCACCGGAACGTTGTCCCTGGTGATGACCTCCTGGGTCGGGACATCGAGGACCATCGTCCTCAGGTCTATCCTAACCATCTTCTCGAATATCGGGATCACGAAGAATAGACCGGGTCCCCTGCCTCCCACGAGCCTTCCCAGCCTGAATATGACTCCCCGCTCGTACTCTCGCACTATCTTTATCGCAGAGGCGATGATTATCAGCAGGAATACCACGAGGGCCGCCGCAGGGATGAATAGGTCTGCCATGGGAATACTTCCTCTCCCCCCTGTTCGGGCTTTTACCATAAATATATTTGTGGATCCGCTGGATTCAGCTCTCACTCCGTGCTCTTTGGAGAGCCGCCTCCGTTGCAGCGACCATGTCCTCCAGCTCTGCCCGCTTCAGGTTCGTGCTATTAGGCAGCGTGAAGCACCTTTTCAGGGCGTTCTCCAGGACCGGACAGCGGTTCACATCGCCAAAGGTATTTAGGGAGGAGCTGAAGGGCCATCCCGCGCGGTTTATGGTCTTACGTGTCCTGAAAAGCTCCAGCTCGTAGGATGGCTGACCGCCGTATATCAGCCCGGCCGGTACCCCCTCATCCCTGATCAACTCCGCGAAGGCCTGGGCATCCACACCGATGTCATCCGGCAGGTGAAATACCATGTAGTAGTGTACCGGGGAAGATCCGGGGATGACCTTTCTGGGAACTATGCCGAGCTGTTCTATTCTCGGGATAACGTATCCCGCGTTCGAGTTGACCATCTCCCTTATTCGGTCGAGTTTCCTAAGCTGAGCCAGAGCGACGGCGGCCTGAAGCTCTGACATCCTGTAGTTCATCCCGAGGGGCCCGCCCTTCTCCCCGGTGAAGCGGTTGAATCCGTGGTCGTGGAACCTGACCGCGTTATCGTGTAGGCCGTCATCGCTTGTCGTTACAACTCCACCCTCACCACAAGTAATCATCTTGTTGAGCTGGAGGCTGAAGCATCCGATATCGCCCAAGGATCCCACCTTCCTGCCCCCGAGCTCGGCCCCGTGGGAGTGGGACGCGTCCTCGACCAGATACAGGTCGTTATCCTCCGCCACATCCCCCAGTCCCTTCATGTCTGCCGGGAAACCAAGCAGGTGGACCGGGACTATCGCCCTGGTTCTCGGTGTTACGGCATCCCGCACCGAATCTGGATCCAGGTTAAGGGTTCCCGCGTCCACATCCGCGAAGACTGGCATCCCCCCGCAGAGCAGGACGGGAGTAATATTCGCTATGAAGGTCAGTGGCGGGACTATGACCTCTTCACCCGGCCCGATGCCACAGGCCGCCACGCCCAGGTGCACTGCAGCGGTTCCGCTGGACACGCCCAGGGCATGTTGGGTTCCAACGTAGCTGGAATACTCTGCCTCGAAGGCATCGGCCTTTTTCTTCGGGTCGGGGCCGTAGAAGCGGAAGAGTGACCTTGATTTCACTACCTCCTCAACCTCCCTCATTTCCTCCTCGCCGATGAGATTTACTCCGAACCCGCCGTAGGGCCATGGATCGGTTCGCACAGGATCTTTTCCGTCACCCGGCAACTGGGGACCTCCGTGGAGGAGGGGCAGGTCGCCTTTCTTAAAACTCTCTCAGGGGAAGGATCACCAAGAACAGGAACAGCAACGCAGATAGAATGTGGGCCTCGGGTAGCCTGAAGCTGGAGAGCATCCTCTGGTAATCGGAGAAGCTGTCGTCGTAGGCCTCGGGGAGGGAGGTGTAAACCAGTGTGTAGGCCTGCCCGTCCCTGCAGAGCATGGAGGCCCTCGCCCTTATCAAGCTTGGTCCCGGTATCTCGTATAGGTATCCAAGGTCCGTAAAAGCACCCGCGGGGAGGGCGGTCGTGCCCTCCTCGAGTAACCGGTATCCTGTGAGCAGCTCCCCCATCTGTGCCTTCTGGTTCTCGACAAAATCTGCCGTGCCCCCTTCCCAGACCTCCGTCGCAAAGACCACGTTCGTTATGAAACCGCTCACCTCGGGCCCGTAAAACATTACCATATCCTCGAATGTCACGTCGTCCAGGGCCCATCCCGAGGGGTAGAGAATGCTTGCCCCGAGGCCCTCATCCTCGTACACGGGATCGAAGACCGACAGGGTGTCCATGCATCCCCTGAACAAGTCCAGGTTTGCTTCGTAGTCCTCGAACCTCGCGATAAACCCGAAATCGTAGTACCGGTTCAGCGTCTGCACGACGATCTCCTCCATCCTCAGTTCGTAGGTTCCCTGTTTCCAGCTGCAAACCATGGTGCGGGATGGCTGGCCAAGAATGCTGCCACTGTGCTCCCCATCTATTGTGAAATCGGTGAATAGCGAGGTATAGGTCTGCTGTATCTGGTCCATGACGGCATCGATGTCACTCCGGGTTCTGTCCATAACGTTGATGCTTATCCTGGGCGTATAGGTTCCCGTTTCAGGAGCGGTGAATACGACCAGGACGTACCCGTCCCCGGACTGGGTCCACCCCGCCGGGGGAACTATGGAGAAACCGTAAGAGGGATTATCATACCCCAGGGTGGATGGAAACAGGAGGAGGAGCACCAGCAGTACGATTCTCTTCACGACTCCGAGTTCCCCTGAAACCTTGAAAATCGAAGCTCCCCTGGGAGCCTTCCGCATGAAAATCTCACAAGGTCCCTATTTATCCCAGCTCCAGCCCAGCTCCCTCTCCAAATCGTGGATATCATCCGGGAATGGGGCGCCCTCCATCGGTCCTAGCCTCGTTATGGCGAAGGCCCCGACAGTATTGCCGAGCCTGGCGCAATCCACCACCGGCTTTCCTGCCACGTAGCTCGTGGTGAAGCCCGCATCAAAGCAATCGCCAGCTCCCGTCGGGTCCACCCTGTCCCGGATCCTCTCGATCGGGAATGGGGGGACGAATACCTCCCCGTCTTGCGTGAAAACCCTGCACCCCTCGGATCCCATCTTCAGCGCGACGACCTTGGCTTTGCCCAGGAGTTCACGGCAGGCCTCATCTGGATCTTTCACTCCCGCAAGCATGCTTGCCTCCTCACCGCTGGGCAGGACGATGTCGCAGACCTCCAGGATCGGCGAGACGATCTCCCTGACCTTTTCGATTCCCAGCAGCTCTGGCCTGAGGTTCGGGTCTAGGCTTACCATTCCCCCTCCCGCCTTTACCGCCCTCATGGCCTTGTAGCAGGCCTCCCTGCTCGAATCGCTTACCGATAAAGCCGAGCCCATCAGGTGAATCAACTTCGTCCCCTTGAGGTACTCCTCGTCCACGTCTTCCGGGGATAGGGTTCCAGCGGCCGAGTACCGCAGGTGGAATATGAACTTCCTAGAGCCATCGTGGTTGTATGACACGAAGGCGCACCCCGTCGTGTGTCCCTCCCGACGCTTCACCTGTGATACATCCACCTCGTCATCCCGAAGCCTGAACTCCACGTTGTCTCCGAAATCATCCGGACCCAGGACCCCGATAAACCCTGTTGAAGCCCCAAGCCTTGCCGCTGCATCGGTGTAGATCGCGGGTGCTCCACTGGGATACGGCCCCATGAACTCAGCGGGCTCACCCAGGGGAATTCCTACCTCCTTTCGCATTATCTCTACCAGCATCTCTCCCATTGACACGATTTCCGGCAAATCACTCACCCATTACCTGTACTACGTACTTCCTGTAGAGCGGACCGTCGGTCTCGACGAAATATATGTTCTGCCTTCCACCCCTCACCACCTCCCCGTCCTTGACGGCGAATGTGGTGTGCATCCCGGTTATCATCGACCTGAGGTGGCAGTGGGCGTTGACCCCCAGCCTTCCATCGAAATCGAGGTACCTGGCATGGTGGTAATCCAGGCCCTCCGGGGCCAGCCTCTCCAAGGTATCAACGATGTCCTCCTCCAGGCAGCCTATACCCTCATTAACCGTGATTCCCGTCGTGGTGTGCATGGTGATCACGTTTACTATCCCGTTTTTAATCCCGGACCTCTCCACGACGCCCTTGACCTCGTCGGTTATGTTGATTAGCTCCATTTCCCTCTTGCTCTGTATTCCAAGCTCCTCGAAGTGTACCTTCAATCCGACACCTCCCCAAGACCGATGAATTTCTTGGCGTTATCCTCGAAAATCAGTCTCTCCGCACCCCTGCTGAAACCCAGGGACCTGACTGCATCAACCATCTTCACCGTCTCGATCCTGGGATAGTTTGATCCGAACATCACCTGGTTTCTCAGGGTCCGTTCGATCCAGGTGGTCGGGATCTGACTGGAGAAAGTAAAACTCAAAAACTCCATCGGTGTATCCGCGTAGAGGCAGGAAGTGTCGGCGTAGATATTTGGGTACTTCATCATCAGGGCAGCGGTCTCCATGATCCAGGGCCACCCGAAGTGTGCTATGCAGATCCTGAGTTCGGGGAATTTCACCGCGACCCTCTCTAGCAACAACGGGCGGCATGGTTCCAGCCGGGAACCGGGTTCCCAGCTCAGTCCGCTGTGCATCATAACTGGAATCCCCAGCTCCGATGCCCTCTCGTAAACAGGGAAAACGCTGGGCTGATCAGGTCTGAACTCCTGGATGCCCGGCGCCAGCTTCAGCCCGGCAAGTCCCAGGTCCTTGACCGCGCTCTCCAGGTCATCGGGGGCCGTTCCCAATTGGGGGTCCACGCTCGCAAAGCCTATGAACTTGCCCTCTCCCATTTCCACGAGCTGCGCTATCTGTTCGTTTGAGTATATCTTGCAGCCCCTTGACGTGGTGCAGTCTATGGGCAGAAGCACCGACCTGTCCACCCCACAGACCTCCATCTGCAGGAAGAAAGTCTCCAGTGGCTGGGGCCTGTTCTGAAGGTCGAAGACCTCCCTGACCTTTCTCAGCATGTCCCCGTCCCTGTCCATTATCTCCTGGACCAGCACGGGGTGAGTGTGCACATCAATCATCTTCCATCACCTATCCTTGGCACGATCTGCGCGGCCCTCTTGAATGCCAGGACCTCCGCAGATTTCCCGGCCCCATCCAGGGCCATGTCAACGGCCTCCTGCGGGTCCGAGGCGTACTCGAACCCGAGGTTTTCCGTATCCCTCCTTGGAATTCCCACGGTATAAACGATTATCCTGAATTTCTCCCGTATCTGCCCTATGTGGTACATCGCGGACACGGAGACTATGTCCCTGAGCCTGCCCGAGTCCATGAGGGATTGCGCCTCAGAAGGATACAGGTACCCGTGCTCCTCCAGCTCGGGATGCTCCTTTGAAATCCCCTCCCAGCAAGGCGAGATGAGCACTATCGTTCCGCCGAGTTTTACCGACCTCTCCGCTGCCTGGATGGCCTTAACTGCCTGCCACATATCCATGTCCGCCGGGTGGGAATCCACGATGGCAACGTCCACCTTGTGGTCAATGGGAATGTCATAGATTTCATTCGAGGCCTTCACGGCCTCCCTGTGGGCGGCAACCACGTCGCCCGAAAAGCAGCCCGTCAGCCCGCCCTTGCCGTCGAGGACGCAGTTGGTTATCATTTTCAGGCCCGCCTTACCGGCTATTTCCTCCATCTCGGCCCTGACCGGGTTTTCGGCCACGCCCAGTACCTCCTCCCCAGCCAGCTTGGCCGAGAGGAGGTGTGTCAGTCCCGTGGTCTCTGCGCCAGACAGCCCGGGCTGGACTATCTTGCCACCGCCGGTGTAACCCGCTATCCGGTGGGGTGCGACGGTTCCCACACCTATGCTCCAGTCGGCCTCCAGAATTTTAGAGTTGACCAGAATCGGCGTGCCCGAGGCCGTCGTGCCCAGGTCCCGCAGCATCTTCTCCTCCCGCCAGTAATGGTTCTGCACCTGGAATTTCTCCATCGCCTCCGGACCGGCGCGGTTCGACATCTCCTCCTGGGTCATGTACCTGTGGGTGCCCAGAGCAAAGATGATCTGGATATCTCTGTCCTTGACGCCGGCCACGCCAAGCTGTTCCAGGATCTGTGGGAGGATTATCCGCGTGGGAGTCTCCCTCGTCACGTCATCGAGGATTATCAGGGCCTTGTCGCCACCGCTGACCTGGTTCGGGATCTGTTCCAAGCCAATCGTGCGTGAAAGAGATCCGCTGACCAGTTGGCCAGCGTTCCCCACTGCCTGGCAGGCGGGAGGTGAACGAACCCCGGCGAGATTGGCCTTTGGAACATCGACGACTACACGTCCCTTGCCCAGGTGAAAGAAGAGCTTCGTCATTTTACTAACCGGCTAGAGTCTCTTTATATCTGGCCTTTCGATTATCGTTCCGTCTATTTCATGCTCGAGCATCGGCCAGCCGCCCGTTGCAGTAGCTATCACCGGGCCATCGTCCAGGGAGATCATCGTGTCCTCGCTCTTTGTCCCGGCAATCGAGGGATTCCACGCGAAGGCCTGGTTCCTCCTGACCTTCTCCCCCGAGGAAGGCGTTGCCAGAAATTCCCTTGTCTGGTAACCCGTGGCGCCCCCCTGGTGGTGGAACTTCCACTGTTCCCCGTAGCCCGTCGAGCCGTAATCCGAGATCGCCTTTTCCAGCAGCTCTGAGACGGGTTTTCCCTCCGCCGTGCGTGCTATCAGGCCCGCGTCGATCAGCGTGCAGGCTTGGTGCTTTTTTTCGAGCTCCTCCGGCAGGCTACCGAAGTGTACGAGCCTCGTCGCGGAGGCGATCAGGCCCCACCTCCTGCCGCAGGTCACTAGCATTGCACATTTTTCCAGCTTCTTCTCCGTCGGGATCGGGTGCCTGAACTTCTCTATTCTATCGTCAACCGCTATGAGAATGACGGCCGGCACCACACCCCATGCGAGGAGGTGCTGAGCCATTACGGAGCCGATCTCGTGCTCGGTCTGTCCGGGCCCGATCTCCTCGCAGGACTCCTCCAGGGCGGCCCCCGTTAATCTGCCGACCTCCCTGTACCTCATTACCTCCTCATCGGTCAGGCTGTACCTCATGGGGGCTATCTCCGGGTCCATGTACTCGGCCCCGGAAAACGCGAAATCCGTGCCTATCTTCCCGCCCCTGGCCAGCTCATTGATCATGTCGAACCTCTTGTCATCGTGCCATGGGGTCTCCATCACCTCGAAACCCTGACCCTCGACCTCCTCGGCGGTCATCCGGACGGACTCTATGTTGTTGGTGACTATGTACTTCGAATCGCGTGTAACGACGATGGTCGAGACGCCCTTCCTGTTCGTCAGCTCGACGTGGTTGTCCCCCCCGCAGGTGAACCAGGCGAAGTTCTTGGATGTCGTGAAGCAGAGGGCGGTTAGTCCCTTCTCGCCCAGGAACCTCCGGACCCTTCTCTCCTTCTCCTCAATTTCAGAGCCTGATGCTTTCACCGGATTCACGCCCTCAGACCTCAATGTCCACCCACTTCCTCTCCTGGTTACTTTCGAGGATGGCATCGACGATTACCACCTCGTGGTGACCGTCAACGAATGTCGGAAAATCGATCTCATCTGACCCGGGATCCCTGTCCTCTGCAACGAATTCGTAGTAGTTGCGTACGAACATCTTTATCCCATCGGGGTATGCCTCGGGATGCCCACCCGGATAGTGTGCGTACTTCTTGACCTCGGGCAGCAGAAGCGATGGGTCCTTGACCAATAGCTCGTTGGCCCTCTCCCTCCGGCCTATCCACATCTCGTTTGGTTTTTCCTGGTCCCAGGCAAGGGCGCATTTCGAGCCGTCAACTTCTATGTAAAGCCGGTTCTTGCGGCCGGCCGTCATCTGCGAAATTCCGAAGAGTCCCCTGGCCCCGTTCTCCATCTCGAAAAGCACGCCGGCGTAATCCTCCGTCTTTATCGGCATCTCGTCATAGTCGCCGGGTCCCAGCTCCTTTCCGACATAGGTCTCTATGGGCTTCTTGGGTTTCTTTCTGACCGGCATAATTGTCCTGAGATCCGCACAAACACTGGCTATGTCAAGCCCGGTCACGAACTGCGCGGTGTCGCACCAGTGGGATCCCACATCCCCGACGGCCCTGGAGACTCCTCCCACCTCGGGTTCCAGACGCCAGTTGTAATCGGTTTCCAGAAAAAGCCAGTCCTGAAGGTATGACCCCCTCACCGTGTACACGTCCCCCAGATCCCCGCGTGCTATCATTGCCCTAGCCTGCTGGACCAGGGGATAATGCCTGTAGTTGAAGTCGATGCCGTTTACGACCCCGGTTTCGGATGCCTTCTTTACGAGAGACGCGGATTCCTCCGAGTCCATGGCAAGGGGCTTCTCCGATATGATGTTCTTTCCAGCCTCCATAATCTCCTGGTTAATCTCGTAGTGCAGGAAGTTCGGGGTGCAGTTATGCACGACCTCTATCTCCGGGTCATCCAGAATTTTGTGATAATCACCGTAGGCGTTTGGAATGTGGAGCTGTTCTGCCTTCTCCCTGGCGAGACCCTCCTCGGCCTCGGCAACTGCCTTCATCTCGACGAACCCAAGGCGCCTGACCGCCTCCACGTGAGCAGGGCCAATGAATCCTGTACCAATTATACCAGCCTTGATCTTCCTCATCCTAAAGCCTCCATGGACCAGAGTCCAAGCTAGAACTGGCCCAGAACCCCCTGAATTTGGATATTAATGTTGCCCACCGTATGCAGGCTGGTTTGGAGGAGGGGGGGGGGGGCAGGAGAAAAGACCGTGTTGAGATCATGGGTTAACTTCTGTAGATGGTTCCTTTCCGATCTCCTCGCTTATCCTAGTTGCCAGCAGGTAGAACCCGATTCCTGTTAGAATTATTGCGACCATCAGGATATACGCTCCAATGAACGGGATAAAAGCGGCAATTGCCCCGACCATCAGCAGCATTCCCGATCCCCTCAGAAAGTCGTGGTCCAGCTCCTTGCCAATCCTAAAGTTCTCATACCCACCAGCAACGCATCCCCCGAGCTGGAAAACCAGGCTGAGTATACCTGTTCCTCCCAGGACGATCAGGGACATGGGGAGCGTATTGAGTTGCTCATCTTCCTGTAAATTCCTCAGTATGTCAACCAGATCCTCCATGGCGCCCGGAAGCATGACGAAGGCCAAAAGCGTGGCAAGGGCAAAGAGCGCGAAGGCTATAGCAGCGGCCAGGACTAATCCCCTTTTTGTCAGCTTCCATACACCAATAAATCCAACGGCAAATAAAACATAGCCCCCGAACTGTATTAGCGCATAGGGCATGGCCTTCTCTACTCCCTCCCTGATTTCAGGAAGTGTTTCTTCAAGGCTGTCGGCCATCTCGCCTGTGTCCGTGCCGGTGAAAGCCTGGGTCAGGTTACCCGACGCAAGCGTCGTCGTGCCAGCTATTCCCTGCGCCCCGAGACCGCCCAATACGGCGAGTATCGAGCCAATCATGCCGATGTAAAGCAGATCCTTGTATTTCATTTAAACACCTCTTACTCAGATTCGCCTTCCTTGATCTTCTCCAGCCATGCTGGACTGGGACCTCCCCTTCGTCGTTTCTTGGTTTCCCTTCTCCTAAATGTTCTGATAATGACGCCGATAACAAGAGGCAGCACGGGCATGCCGATAATAACCGCCCATGAGGAGTTCCCGAGGTCCGGTATTACCCTTATACGGGGTCCCCAGACGATGTCGCCCACCTCCACCATCTCATTTCTGCCATTGATGGTAAAATTTCCCCGTATCTTGAGCAAATAGTACCCTCTTTTCGGTATCTTCAGCCGGAAATTTCCGCTCGTCGCGGTAGGCCCCTTCAGGGAACTGTAGGACGTGTTTTCGCTCTCGATGATCCATTCACCCTCGAGCGGAACGTAGGTCTCGTTGAACTCATCAAAGCTCAGGATATGGAGTTTCAGATCCTCTACTGTGAGATTCGACACTACTAGAGCGAAGGCCAGATCGAATTCCTCATCCATGTCCACCTTTGGACCCAGCCCCCCAAGTGATGGTTCCGGATCGGTTATCTGGATCGATACTGGTCCAAAAGCCGTGCCCGGGGTAAAGGGATCGCCGACCTGAACCTGTATCTGGGCTGCAGCCACGCCCATGAAGAAGACCGCGATTAATACCAACAGTTTTCTCAAGGTAGATCACCCTCCCTGAGGCCCACGATGGCGATCGCCGCCAATGTGAAGATCACGATATACGCCAGGAGTCCCGTTACTCCCCAGATGGCATCGGTTCCGCTGGCGAAGAGTTCATCGGTTATCATGCTCGAGTAGCGAATCAGCGATAGGTTCCTGAAAACGTCGAGGATGTCCATCACAGATTCGAAGGAAGCGAAAAGCTGCCTGGCAACCGACAGGCCCATGAAACCGAAGAGGAAACTGAGGCTGCCCAGAGCAGAGGATTTCACCGTTGAGCTTATGCTGGATATGAAAATCGAGGCAGAACCCATCGCCGCCACGACAAGAATTGTCGAAGCATACCCGAGGATCAGGTTTTCCCAGCTGACCTGTCCGACCAGACCTCGTCCGCCAAGGATGAAGTAAAGCAGGCTAACGGATAGAATCCCGGTCCAGGTAATGACGATGGCAGAGAATTTACCCAGCACAATCGAGGAAGCTGATACCGGAGCGGATCTGATCAGGGGCATGGTCCTAAGGGTCTTCTCGCTCACGATCGTATCCATTGAGAAGGCCACCGCGTAGAATAGCCCGAGTAGGGACAGGAGTGCTATCACCATCTCCACTATCGGATCCGTGCCAAATGGTATCTCCGTCTGGATATACATGAAGAAGCTTATTCCGATGAAGGTAATTGTGGCCATCAGGTAGGCCCGAAGGCTCAGAAAGAGATCCCTGAGCTCTTTCCGCATGAAGAAGTAGATAGAGGGAGCATCGGCAATGGCCACTGTTACCCGCTGTTTAATCATGGAAATGTTCATCTTGTATCACTCCGTGTAGCTCATGAATACGTCCTCTAGGGTCGGCTCCTCCAGGTCCATGCACAGCAATTCTGCTCCGTTCTGGACCAGGATACGGGCAAGTTCCGGCCTCTTCTCCTCGACGGTGATTGATTCAACGGCCAGTCTTTCTCCCTCCTCCCTTACCTCCTTAACCCAGGGAAGTTCCTTGATGATTGAGACAAGATCATCTACTGATCTCTCTCCCGGAGCGAGGCCAACGTGTATCACGTTCGAGACACGGACCCGGTCCCTGAGATTATCAGGTGTATCAAGGGCCACTATCTTCCCCTTGTTGACAATACCCACCTCCTCGCAAACCATTTCCACCTCGGGAAGGATGTGGGTGCAGAGGAAGATTGTCTTCCCGCCCTCCCCCAGAGACCTGATCAGCTCACGAACCTCCCGGGTGCCTCTCGGGTCCAGGCCCGACGTTGGCTCATCCAGGATCAGGAGCTTTGGATCGTGGAGAAGTATTCGGGCGATGTTAAGCCTCTGCCGCATTCCCAGGGAAAAGGATCGAACCTGTAGGTTACGTTCATCGTAAAGCCCCACGGTCCTGAGCGCATCATCCATGACCTTCTCCGCGTCCTTGACCCTGAAAAGCCGTGAGAAGTGCCTGAGAAATTCAAGGGGTGTCATTTCAGGATAGTAGCCTGGAGATTCCGGTAGATATCCCACCGTCCTCTTTACCTCCATGTAGTCCGTTGCTATATTCATCCCCCAGACGCTCGCGGAACCATGGGTGGGTCGTATCAGGCAGGCAAGCATCCTGATCGTGGTCGTCTTTCCTGCGCCGTTGGGGCCCAGAAAACCGAAAATCCTGCCCCTTTCGACCCCCAGGCTTATGTGATCAACTGCCATGAATCCATCGAATGCCTTGGTAAGCTCCTTACACTCAACCGCCAGGTTCAATTACAGAATCCTCCCGTTGGATAATTTTGGCTGATAAAAGCTCAAATGTAAAATAAATTTGGCTAAAAAGGTGTTTAAACAAGAGGGCTGGCTCGCCATCGGAACCCTTCGCATCATCCATCTGAAAAACTTTATTAAATTTTGAAAAACAGGTGTTCCGGGAGTGTTGGAACATGGCACAGCGCCCGAAAACTCCGATGCCTAAGAAATGGATCATCCTGGTAACGATCGTTATCGTCGTGGCAATAGTCGGGGTGCTCATAATGAGCTACAAGCCCCCCGAACTTACCATGGACGTGAAATCCATGACGTGGATAAATGACGGGGAAGACCTGAATCTAACCCTTACCTTCAATACCAAGGATATCAACGTCACCTCATCCGAGTACAGGGTCAGGGTTACCGTCCGGAGAACCGTTGGAGATGCAGAGACCAAGGAGCAGGTCCTGGACCAGCCCCTTGCCCCGGTACCACCCCAGTCGAGCGAGGACCAGGTATTCACCCTTCCCGAGGTAAGTGGATTCAGCGACATGAACATACAGATACTGAAATCGGGGAAACAGGTAATTTTCAGGACACAGAGGTTGCCCATCGCTTAGAACCGAATGTCGATAAACGGCCAGGGTTGTCCTACCGGCGTGCTGTAATCCGCCATCTGTCACAACAGAGGAGGGTGAACTTGCATCCTGAGAAACCTGAATCGATTTTGGACAACCTTTTTCCACTTTAACCCCGAGGTACCTCTGGTTAAAATGGCCGATGATACCTGGAAATCCAGCTACCCCTTTGATTACAGGCAGGCGGGTGTGATTATGGAGGAGGTCCTTAAGGAAATCGGAATCCCGTCGGCTAGGTCAACTGATGAAGATGCCGAATATTTCGATATCGATGGGGGTGACTTCACGATCAAGCTCTACCATAACAAGTTCCGAATGAGAAGCGGGTTCGGATTCCCGGGCTGGCTCAAGCCAAAGGACATAAGCGACATAATCATATCCCCCCTCGATACCTCCAAGGAGCCAAAGATCAGGCTGATACTCCAGAAGTTCGTCGAGAGGTCGCCGCTAAAACCATGGGAATTCGGCACCAAGGTAAAGGCATACAGTCTGGGCATATCAGGTCGCACCAGGAAAAGCTGGAATAGATGGGTTGGTGTAGTTTGAGTTCGAGACCAACCGTCGTCGCCCAGGACCTCGTCAAGAAGTTCGACTGGCTGACGGCTGTGGATGGAGTATCCTTCGAGGTTAACGAGGGAGAGGTTTTCGGGCTTCTGGGCCCCAACGGCGCAGGAAAGACGACCACGATCAGGATGATATGCACCCTCATCGCCCCAACCTCCGGAAGGGCAACTGTCCTCGGGAGTGATGCAACCTCGGATCCCATAGGGGTAAAGGAGTCCATAGGCCTGCTCCCCGAAACCCCCTCAGTATACGAGAGTCTTACGGCTGAACAGAACCTCGATTTCTTCTGCGAGATGTACAGGGTTCCCAGGGAAAAAAGGAGATCGATCATTGACGATCTCCTCTCTACCTTCGGCCTGGAAGAACGCCGTGATTCCAAGGTTCAGACCTACTCCAAGGGCATGAGGCAAAAACTCTCACTTGCACGAACCCTAGTTCACGATCCACCAATAATCTTTTTGGACGAGCCCACCTCGGGCTTGGACCCGGAGTCGGCCAAGATGGTTCGGGACAGGATATCCTACATGAGCAAAAAATCGGGCAAGACAATCTTCCTGTCCACCCATAACCTGGTTGAAGCCGAATCCCTCTGCTCGCGAGTCGCGATAATAAAGGCCGGGAAGATAATAATGATCGGCTCCCCCGGGGAACTTGCCACCGGAAAGGGTACAACCTACATGGTCAGACTCGAGGGGAACACGGAGGAGATTTCCCGTAAGGTTGCTGACCTGGAGTACGTTCTCAAAGTCGAAAATGTCGATGGTGGTATCAAGATCGACCTTAAATCAAGGTCACATGGCCCCGATCTTGTCGAGACTATCATCGGTCAGGGTGGCAGGGTCACGGAGTTCGTTAAAGAAACGAGGACACTCGAGGACATATACCTGGAGGCAGTTCGTTGAGGGCACTGGCAATTGCGAGAAAGGATTTCAGGGAATTGCCCGGGTACTTCAAGATCAGCACGATAATGCTCCCCGCAATGATGATCTTCGTAATCAGCACCTTCATATTCAGTGCTGGGAGTTCCGATGCCATCGAGGATCTGCCCGGCCTGCCGGATTCGTTGTTCCCACCGGGATCCACGGACCTTGACAAGTCACTCTACTTCTCCCTCAACATCCTGGCGCCACCGTTTTTCCTCATGCTGGCGACCCTGCTACCCATAACCCTTGCCGCCGATGCATTTGCCGGCGAGAGGGAAAGGAAGACCCTGGAAACTCTCCTGGCCTTGCCAATGAGAAGCAGGGACCTCTTCCTGGGAAAGACCCTCCTTCCCCTCTCTTACGGGTTTGGCGCCTCTCTGGTCACCTTCCTGGTCATAACGATCCTGGTGAATGTCAGTTTTCCCGACTCCACGATTACCATGCCTAACCTAACCTGGCTTGTACTGATATTCGTAACCGTGCCTGCCTTCTCGCTGCTTGGCGTACTTATCCAGCTCCTCATCTCAAGCAGGGTTGACAGAACGTATTTCGCGGTACAGATAGGATCCCTGACAATTCTCCCCATACTGGTCCTGTTCATAGGTGGGATCACGGGCATCCTGCTGTTGAGCCCCGCGCTTCTACTTATAGTGGCTGGTGGGGTCTTCCTGCTGGATTATATCCTTATGCAGCTGGGATCCGACTCCCTTTCCCGAGGTCTATAGGTCCCTGTGGAAGCTGGATATCTTCTCTCCGCCGTTCTCCCCGTCCAGAACGACATCCTCGACCCTGAGCCCGCCTACGCTCTCCTTGGCAATCCCGGGTTCAACGGTGTGCGTGTAGTTGACGTGGAGCGTGTCCTCGGAGGTAGGCGTCACGAAGGGGGGTTCGTGGCACGCGACACCAATGCCGTGGCCCAGGAAGGGCGGGAAGAAATCACCGTACCCACCCGAATTTATCACCTTCCTCGCTGCCCCGTCGACATCCGGGCCCATGATCCCGTCCCTTATGCTCCGGATTGCAGCGTCCTCGCCATCCAGCAAAAGCTGCCAGACGATCTTTTGCTCCTCGCTGGGGGTCCCCACAACCCACGTTCGGGTGAGATCACACCAGTAACCATCAACGCAGGTGTTTAGCTCAATCAGGACGGCCTCTCCCCTCTTCATCTTCCTCGGGGAGCATATGTTGTAGGGCCTGGGGGCCTTCATCGACTGTGGTCCTGACATCACGAATGCAAATCCCCTGGCGTACAGAGATCTGTCCTGGTAACCGAAGCCCTCCTCGTAGATCTTCGCCTCGCAGGCAGCAGCGACCTGGGTCTCTTTTACGCCATCCCCGACCGCCTGGTATGCCGCCTCAAGACCCTCTCCGCACAGGTCCGCCGCCATGCGCATCGCCTCTATCTCCACCGGCGTCTTAACCTTCCTCATCTCGTGCAGGAGGTCGGTGGCATCGATCAGATCTGGTGAGTCCAGGTTCCTCTCGAGGAACTCCAGGTGCTGGAAACCGACGTGGGCATTCTCAACCCCTATCACGTTACCGGCGATGAGCTCGAATGAGCCCTCGTACCCGACCCTGCCCTTGACGCCGATATCATCCAGGAGCCCGGCCGCCTCCTCGTATGGTTCTCCGTCGTAGAGCCTGACATCCGGGCACCATGCAACCTCCGTGAACTCGCCCTCGTACTCCGGGGCGAGGAGAACCGGGTCCCCGTCCGATGGTATCACGGAGAAAGACCAGCCACGTATGGGCCAGTAACCCGAGAAGTAGACCACGTTCTCCGAGTTCCTGCAGACTATGAAGTCAACACCTTCTTCATCCATCAGGGACTGGATTCTCTTCACTTTCCGGCTCTCGTATTTCATGCAATCAGGGATCTAATTCGCTAGCGCTGTTATAAATGACTATTAGTAACCGGAGCAGTGCTCATCAGTCGCGGGGGAACTTTCCGTGCCGCTTTACCGTGTTGAACATCGCCTGTACGTTTTCCACCGGCACTATTTCCTCTATCTCGCTGCTTGACCCGAGAACGTACCCCGACCCTGGCCCGGCATCCTTTATTGCCTGGATGACCTCCTCAGTGACATCTTCCACGGTTCCCAGAGGTAGAGATCCGGAGCAATCTATGTTCCCGAAGAGGACGACACGGTCCCCGAGCTTCTCCTTAACCTCGAGTAGATTCATGCCGCAGAACGGTTCCAGAGGATGGATGCCGGAGACCCTGGCATCCAGCAGATCATCCAGAACCGGCCACAGGTCTCCATCCGAGTGGAATATGAACTTGATGTCCCTTTTCCTGAAGGCCCTCACTATCCTCTTCAGGTACGGGAAGAAGAGCTCCCTGAGCAGCTGGGGCCTGATGAAGGGACCGTGGTTCGTCGTGATGTCCTCCCCGCCGAAAACCACCGGGGCTATGTCCATCTCTGCACATAGCTCCGCGAACTTGACGTGGTCCTCGCCCCAGTTCATCACGTCCTTTCTGACCCTCCGTTTCTCCGAGTAGAGCACCTTCGAGAAGAGCATTAGCCCCAGTATTGACTGGGCGTAGTTAGCCACCCCTGGAACCCAGTTCCAGTTATGGTACACGTAGAAGATCGGGTCCAGTTTCTCCTGTGTTTCCCTGTAATGCCGGACGGCATCCTCGGCCCTGGATAGTATTTCATCCTCGTCCATCCTCTCGATGGGGTTGGCATCGAAGTCCTCCATCGTCCTTATCTTCCTGTTAATAACCCAGGTCGTGTAGGAGTACTTCTTGTAGTCCGCCCCATCGTGGGAGTATTTCTCGCCCCCATCATCGACGCCCTCGGTGGACATCACGAACCTGAGCGCATCTATTCCAAGGTCCAGGCAGGTTTTCTTACCTGCCAGCATGAGGTCCTCGTCGCAGAGCTTTCCCGCGTAGTGCCTCAGGAGGGAGCTGGAGCATATGCAGTCCTGTGTTGAGATCCTGTCAGTTTCCTCGTGGCACATAACACGCAGGAACCTCTCCTTCGGCGACAATTTCATCGGCTCCCTATGTCCACGGGAACTCCCTCAGATAGAGAGCGTCTGACGGCCAGGGCCATCTCGACACATGCCCTGCCGTCCGCACCGGTGATAGATGGTTTCCTGTTCTCCAGAATGCTTTGAACGAACTCCTGGGTCTCCTCGGCGACACCGCCGAACTCGGGAAGCTCGTCCCTAGTAATAACGACCTCCTCGCCATCAAACCTCTTGTAGCAAATCTTACCTTTGCGGTTGTCGTATGAGAGAGCTCCATCCTCGCAGATTATCTCGCCGGTGTACTTGCCAAGGGCCGACGATACTGCCGCCCTGAGGTTCCCGATGGCCCCGTTCTCAAACCTGAAAGAGGAATAAACCGTGTCCTCGAAGTCAACGTAATCAAGTGCCAGGCGACCACCGTAGGCAAAGGCCTCAACCGGCTCACCGCAAACGTATCTGAGGTAGTCGAACTCGTGGACGTTGACCTCCAGGAGTATTCCACCACTCGTTTCCATACTGGCCCTCCAGCCCTCCGTGTAACCCCAGCCACCTATCCTCACGGTGCTCATCGCCAGAGGCTTCCCGAGCTCCTCCCTCACTATCCTCGCCGACTCCTTGAATAGGGGCAAAAGGCGGAGGACCTGTCCGATCATCAGGTTGACCCCGGCTTCCCTGCAGGCCTCGATCATCAGGTCGCAGTCCCCCAGGTTCAGGGCCATTGGCTTCTCGCAAAAAACATGCTTTGAGGCTTGTGCAGCCCTGATCACGGGCTCCCGGTGGAGGTACCCGGGTGTCGCCACCACAACCGCGTCCACGTCCTCCCTTTCAAGGAGATCCTCGTAACTCCCCATGGCCTCGCCACCCAGTTCCTTGACGACATTCTGGGCTGCTGATTCACTTACGTCGTGGGCAGCAACCAGCTCGGCCCCTTCGACACCAGTCATCTTCCGTACTATCTCGGTTCCCATTCCTCCGCAGCCGGTAATACCAATTCCAATCATTTACCTTCACTCCTCCTCTCCCGTTGACCTTTCCCAAACCTCCAGGAGGGTCGATAGGCTCTCGTAGGCCTGCTCACCCACCTTGCGACCCGCATCGGTGAGCATGTAATCGACGCGCACTGGTTTTTCGGGAAGGACACGGCGATTCACCAGGCCCGTTACCTCCAGCTCCTTGAGCCTGTCGGAGAGTATCCTTGAGCTTGGTCCGCCGAGCTCTCTACTCAGTTCCGAAAAGCGCATGCTTTCGTTCTTGTATAAAAGATACATTATCTCCACCGACCATTTCTTAACAAAGGTCGCCATCATGGCACGGAACTCCGCGAACCTGGCCCTTTCCGTCTCCATCGAAAATACCTCCTTGATTTATCTTCCTTCAATGATCCCAATAGCACAATCAAATTTAAATGGTGTTAAATATACACCTAGTTTACTGAATACACCGAGGTCATGCATTTGGTGAGTTTCAAGAACCTGGACAAGGACGGGGATGGCAACATCGATCACGTCGCCATTGAAATGAGAAACGACATCGGGACAGGATCGGCCTCCCTGAAGGAGCTTCTCATAGACGGGGTATCGGTTCCTCCCGAAAAGATCAACCTCATCGTGGGCAACCGCCCGCCCAGGAAGTTCGACCCGGCATCCGAGATCTACTCGGAGTATGGCGACTCCATAGTCTTCGAGGTTGAGAGGGAAAAAGGCCTTGAAAAGGGTGAACATGCCCTCGGTATAAGAGCCGCGGTCGGGTGGAGGGAACAGACCATTACCCTGAAGGGAAACCTGGAATAGTCCATGCAACGGGTTCCCCAGGCGACATCTCTCCTGGTACCGGGAAAATCTTATTCAACGGGAGACCCATGCAACCTATCCCAGGAGAACTGCTCTTATGGAGAAGCTCGCGATTAACGGTGGAAATCCCGTAAGAACCGAGAGGCTTAACAATCGACCGGCCATGGCACCAAATGAGAAGAAGTACGTCATGGAGGTACTGGACTCCAGGCACCTTTGCGCAATAGATGGACCCATGGCTGCCAGATTCGAGGAGAATTTCGCCAAATACATCGGGGCCAAGCACGCCGTGGCAACCGATTCGGGTACCTCTGCTCTTCATGTAGCAATGGCATCGGCGGGAGTCGGTCCGGGAGATGAGGTCATCGTCCCGGCCTACACCTTCATTGCCAGCTCGACATCGGTTCTCCACAACAACGCGATCCCGGTCTTCTGTGACATATTACCAGACACCTTCTGCATGGACCCGGATGACCTAAGGAATAGAATTACCGACAATACGAAGGCGATAATGCCCGTTCACCTCTTCGGTCACCCTGCAGAGATGGACGAGATAGTCGAGATCGCGGAGGAAAGGGACCTGGGGGTCATCGAGGACTGTGCCCAGGCACATGCATCGCAGTACAGGGGGGAGAGCGTTGGCAAATTCGGGGACCTGGGCTGCTTCTCCTTCCAGGAAAGCAAGAACATAACCGCAGGCGAGGGTGGCATTGTCGTAACGGACGATGATGAACTTGCAGATGCATGCCGCAGGATGAGGCACCACGGGGAGGCCTACGGGCCCTCTGCCTCCCGGACATACGAGAGCCACTCCATCGGATATAACTTCCGCATGACCGAGCTTGCAGGTGCAGTGTTACTTGCGCAGCTTGAAATGCTGGACGAATTTACGGCAAGGAGGATAAAAAACGGCGAGAGACTCGTGAGAGAGCTCTCACAGTTTGACTGGATAACGCCACCGGTGAAGCGTGAATACGCCAAGCACGTGTACCACGTCTTCGTGCTTAGAATCGACGAGGATGGACTCGGCATGACGAGGTCGGAGCTGCATTCAGCCTATACCGGGGAAGGGCTTTACGCCGGCTTCGGTTACGCCCGTCCCCTGTACATGAACCCGATATTCCAGAACAAGGTGGGACTGGGCGGTAAGAATTGTCCCTATGGCTGCCGGTATTACGGGGGATCCGTTCAATATGAGGAGGGTTCCTGCCCCGTTACAGAGCAGGTAACCATGGATGCACTATGGATCGGTGGTGGCTGGACCATACACAACATAACCGATGGAGATATCGACGATATCGTCCATGCCTTCAGGAAGATCGACGCCCACGCGAAATCCGGGGCCTGAGGACCGGGGGCCGTTTTTTCCAGCTTCCATGAGTGTAATTACGGAAAATACCCTGCTTTCCCTGTTCCACTGTGCACCTTGCCCGGCGCTGCAGGAAGACGGGCCGGATCCTGATTATACACCGGATCGCAGGGTAACCTTCAAAACCCGGATAGAGGAACGAGGTGGGAACCGGGGAGATAATTTTGGGCATTTATCCAATGGCTGCATTAACCCTAATAATATCGAGCCTTATCTGGGGTGGCCTGGTTTTTCTGATCTCGGGTAGGTCCAAGCGATACCTCTGGGCAATTGCCCTGGGAATTCCCCTGAGCCCACCTATCAACATACTGGTAAAAGGTCCTCTCGCGTATCTAGTCGCCGGAGTACTTGGGTTGAAACCAGTTTTCACCTCCTCCCAACCAGTGTGGTTCCTAGCTTTCCTTTTCATGCTGGCACCCGCACTTGAGGAAGCTGTTAAACCACTGCCCCTGGCCCTGAGGAAGATTAGGATAAATATCCGGGATCCCTCATCAGCACTAAGCATTGGCTTGGGGCTCGGTGTGGGTTTTGGGCTCGGGGAGGCTGCCTACCTTGCCTTTGGCATCTCGCAGACCCCACAGTATGTGGGACTTCCATGGTATGTATTCACCGGCTACCTCTACGAGAGAACAATCGTCTGCTTCATACACGGGGTCATGACGGCCGTTGTGGTAACGGGTTACCAGAATGGAAGGCTGCTGAAGTACTACTTTGTGGACATTTTCATCCACTCACTCGTCAACATCGGGGCTGTTTTATTTAGCCTGGGTTACATCTCAGGACCCGGTGCCCTTATTCTCCTAATCGCCTCTACCCTGCTGTGTGGTGTAATTTTTGAACTGCTCAGGCGGCGCAGCAATGCCCAAACAGTATGACATAACATCTTCGACCGGGGAAATACTCAAAAGCAGGGTTGCGGATTCAGCATGGGCGATAACTTGGTTAAAAAAACCCGAATGGAGCCATCGACCCTCCTGTATCCGGTTCCGGTAGTTCTGGTGAGCTGCGGGGATATCGATAGGAACCCGAACATCATAACGATCGGATGGACCGGAATCATCTGTTCCGAGCCTCCCATGGTGAGCATATCGATTCGACCCCACAGGCACTCGGCCAGTATCATCAAGAAGAGCAGGGAATTCGTGATCAACATCCCAACGGAGGACCTGCTTGAGAAAACCGACAGGTGTGGCGTGATATCCGGTAAAGACCATGACAAGTTCAAGGACGTTGGTCTGACGCCGGTCAATGCCCGCGAGGTAAAGGCACCCCTAGTAGCAGAGTGCCCTGTCAATCTCGAATGCCTCGTCAAGGATGTAATTTCCCTTGGAGCGCATGACCTCTACATTGCCGAGGTCGTTGCCGCCAGCGCAGATGAAGATGTGGTGAAGGACGGCAAGATTTCAGTGTCCAAGGCAAAGCCCCTGGTCTTCTCACCCGTCGACTCGACCTACTGGAATCTCAAATCCGAAATTGGTACCTACGCATTTACCTCGGGCAGGGATACATGAGATCCCGTGGATGAGGTAAGTAGGAGAAAAACATCCGCCGAAGTTGTGTACCAAAATGGGTGGCGATGCCGAGAGGCTGGTTGTCGGTTTCTCCTATTCCATGCTGGCAGGGATCCTGTCCTCAGTTTTCCTGTACATCGCCGGACTTCTCGTCATGGGTATGCTGGGCCCTGAGGAATACGGCCTTTACCAGCTGGTTTTCCTCGTTCCTGCCCTCCTATCACCCATCCTCAACTTCGGGATAGAAATCACCCTCGTCAGGTTCGTATCCAAGTTCAGGGTAACTGACCCCGACAAGGCCATCAAGACGGCAAATTTTCTCCTGTTAATTAGGGTCATCATTAGCCTCACTGCTTCACTTATCATCATCATCCTGGCACCCTGGATAGCCGGTCTTCTGGGGGAAAGCGTGACCACGGGAGTCAGGGTAGCCGGGATTTTCCTCCTTGGAAACATGCTCTACATCTTCATCCAGTCATTCTTCCAGTCATTCTTCTTCATGAAACAGAGGACGATGGTGATGATAATTCATGGCCTTGCCTACTTCGCCATCGTCCCGGTGCTGATCTACCTGGACTTCGGATACATATCTCCGATACTTGCCTTCTCCATATCTACCTACGCCGGTTTCCTGATCGGGCTGATCCTAATATGGTGGAAGAAGATCCGGCTTCTTCCCACAACATCAAGGCATGATCTCCAAATCACGGACCAGCTCAGGTTTGCAACCCCGACGTACATAATACTTCTTCTCGGCAGCCTTTTTGCCCAAGCGGGCATCATCCTCATAAAGCTAGCCGGGCTCGAGGTTATCCAGATCGGGTTTTTCAGGGGGGTATACAACATCGTGGCTGTTGGTTCGTTCGTTGCAGTGACCTTGAATGTCGTTATCCTGCCATATGTCTCCGAACTTGAATCAAAGAAAAATGGGGAAACCTTGAACTACTTCTGCAGCCTGATTATAAAATTCCTGATTATGTTCGCAGCCCCTGCCTCCATAGGCATATACCTTGTTTCACAGCCCGCCCTCTCGATTTTCCTGCCCCAGTACCTCGAGGCCGCCAACCTGATGGAGATCCTGTCGCTGGTGCTCCTATTCTCACCCATCTTCACGGTTGCACAGACCATGCTTATTGGAATCGGCAAGCCAATGCTGGTTCTCAGGGCCGATGCCGTTTCCGTGATCTCCCTGTTTATCATCGGTGGAATCCTGGTATTTAATGTAGGTATCGAGGGCGTTGCATATGCATACGTTCTATCCATGCTGATATCCACTATTTACTCAGTTTTCATGCTTTCAAGATCGGTCGGATTGACGCTGGAGTTCAGATTCGTCTTCAAGGTCGCCCTTTCAACCCTGGTAATGGCAGGTGCAACCTTCCTGATAATGAACCAGATATCCACGCCCGTTATAAAGCTGGCCGCTTGCATACCCGCCGGGGCATCAATATATCTCGTAATGGCTCTCGTACTGAGGGTTATGAGTCCAGAGGACTACAGGGTCATCAGAAAGACGCTCGGTATTGCCAGAAACAAGGCATATGGTAGATCGAAAAAAGACTGACCCGACCTACCCCTGAATAGATCTCTGGAGCCTTGAGCTGCCCGTTTTTCCTCCCAATATTACCCTGACGAGATCCTCCGATCTGCGAAGGTCACCAACCACACTCAATAACCTATCTTTTGAGAAACCATCAGCGTAAATCAAGCTCGAAAGTGCGATAGACCTTGGAATGCCGGAATCCCGTCTGATCGAGAAATCCAGGTTCTTAAGGCTAAGCACCATTTTGAAATCGTTAAGGAATGACTCTAACTCCCCATCCTCGAGCCTATTAAACCAGCCAATAGTCTCGCTGTCAAACTCCACATTGAGGGAGACTTTCGCCTTTTTCAAGCCATCAAATTCGATCCTGACGATAGACCCTCCCAAATCTAAATCCAGGCTTCCTGCTCCCATCGAATTCGGAATATCCTCCTCGACTAGCCATTCTCTAGTTAATTCCATGAGGTTACCCGCGGGCTCCCCATCGGGACCCACTACCAACTCGCCTGGCGATGACGTGCCGGAACCCGGTGTCACCTCCAATTCAACCGGTATCCTGACGCCCTTGGACCAGTAACCGAGAAGATCTGCAAGATCCTCCTCAGGGATGTACATTCTAACCTTCTTCTTCGATACCATTGTCCATCCTCGGCCATTGATCCATAATCGAGTGCCCCTTAATTAAATCAGGCCCTTACATACAGGCCCTTGCCATCTCCCTAACGGCCTCCTCGGAGTCCATGCCCGGGGACCAGCCCAGTGACCTTATCCTGCTGGTATCCAGAAAGGTCGTGGGGAGGTCGCCCTTCCAGCCCCGGGTTCCCCCCGTGTAGTTCAGCTTCACATTCTCCAAGCCCATCTCTTCTATCACCAGTTCCGCCACTCTGTCGACGCTTATCGGGGTCGGGGTACCGAGGTTGAAAATCTCATTCCGCGATCTCTCCTCGGCAAAAAGCATGGCATCCACGCAATCGATGACGTGAAGATAGCACTTCGTCTGCTTTCCATCACCCAGTATCTCCAGATTGTTTGGGTCTCTTTTGAGTTTGGAAACGAAGTCGTGGACGACTCCAAGGCCAGACCTCGGACCAACGACGTTGGCAAACCTGAAAATCCAGTAAACCAGGTCGAACCCGTGTGAATAGGCCGAAATTAGGCCCTCCGAAGCTAGCTTGGTGGCCCCGTATATCGAAACCGGCCTCATGGGTCCATAGTTCTCGGGTGTGGGAAGAATAACCGAATCGCCGTAAACAACGGAGCTTGAGGCAAAGGATATCGCTCCCACGCCCTGTTCCACCATGGCCTCCAGCAGGGACCTCGTCCCGGAGAAGTTATTTTCCACCTGGGATGTCCTTGTCTCAGAATCTGCAAAACCTCCCCGGATCACCGGATCGGCGGCCATGTGGTAGACGTGATTACAGCCATCCAGTGCATCGGCCACCAAATTGCCGTTATTGATATTTCCCAAGATGAACTCCAGACCCTCATCACTGGGAACCCACTCCCGATTTCCACTGCTCAGGTTGTCGATTATCCTGACCTCCAGACCACGGGCAAGGAGCCCTTCAACCAGGTGACTCCCAACAAATCCTGCCCCTCCCGTGACTAGGACGATGTCAGACATTAAAAGGAATATAGCCCCATGCCCCATAAATAGATAACATGAAGACGGGAAACCGACATGACCATCCTAAGATCTGTAAGGCGATACCTGCAGGTGGCCCTGGACGTTACCAATATTGACGTTGCAGTTGGCATTTCAAGTGAGGTTGCCCTTGGAGGAGCGGATATTATAGAGGTTGGAACACCTCTGATTAAATCCTGTGGGATGAGCTCGATACCAGCCATCGGGGAGGCAGCCGGCCCCGGGAAGAAAATACTTGCCGACATGAAAACCATCGATGTGGGATATCTTGAGACCCAGATGGCTGCAGACAGTGGGGCGAATATCACTACGGTTCTGGCATCCGCTAGCGATTCGACGATATGCGAGGCGGTAAGGGCAGGGTCGGACCTTGGTATCGACATAATGGTCGACCTAATCGGGGTGTCTGATCCCGTTTCCGAAGGACGGCGGGTCGAGGGTCTCGGGGCAGACCTGTTATGTATCCACTCGGGAATCGATGAACTCGGGGGGGATTCGCCTTCCTTTAGAGGTTTAAGAGAGGTCGCAGAGCAGGTCAGTCTGCCGATTTTCATCGCCGGGGGCCTTAATTTTCAGAATGTAATCAAGGCTTTCGATGACGGTGCCTCGGTTGCGGTGGTTGGCAGGTCCATTACACTCTCAAGAGACCCGGGGAACCAGACCCGGATGATGGCTGAAATTATCCATAATTACGGACGGTGAGCCCATTTCGGCAGGGATCAGACGCTATGAATGCCTTCCCTTTGACCGGCTGAATCTGGATTAATGCGTGAAAACCTTGACTTATTTACCGGGTTCATCAAACGGTAACAGGGTAAAGGGTCTTGGCGGGAATACTGGGCTACACCGGGCTTTTCCCGGCAGCTGGAGTCGTGGTCAAATCCATCGGCAGGATGAAATATGCCGGTTGTGATTCCTGGGGAGTCTGCACCCTTGATGACTCCATAAGGATCCGTCGGTCCGTTGATGACTTTGATTCCTCGTATGAGATGAAAAATACCGCCGACCTGCCGGGAAACCTGGGCCTCGCCCACACCCGCTGGGCAACCCATGGCGAACCCTCGCTTGTCAATGTTCACCCGGTCCTCGACTGCAGCTCCTCGATAGGTGTGGTGCACAATGGCATCATAGAAAATCATGCAGATCTCCGAAAAATCCTGGAGGGCAAGGGCCACACCTTCAGGACCCAGACCGATACCGAGGTAATTCCCCATCTCGTGGAGGATCTACTAAGAAGAAACAGATCCGTTGAGGATGCCCTGCCCGAGGCCCTGAAAATGTTGGAGGGTTCCTTCTCATTTGCCCTCATATCAATCCATTCCGGCAACCGGATTTTCGGGGCCAGGAAAAAACACCCGATCTACATCGGGAGGACCGGTTCGAGCTCCATCATAACATCAGAACCTTCTTGTCTACCTGGACTCGCCTACCAGGTTGCTCCCCTCCCCCGAGGGTCCATGGCGATCCTTGATTCAAAAAACATCCGGGTATGCGATATCTACACCGGAGATCCTCATGAACCGAACTGGGTTGGCGTAGATCGGCGCTTTCTCGCCGAGAACAGGAGGGGATACCGGCACTACATCGAGAAGGAGATAGCCCACGAACCCGAGATGCTCCAGATATTATCCCTCGGTGATCTTCTGGGGATAGAGCTCCTCGCCAGTGCCTTTCAAGATGCAGAAAGGGTTCTTTTACTTCCCGATTCCAAATCTTACAATGCCGCACTTGTAGCAAACCATCTGCTCGGAGATATTGCCAGGCGCCAGGCCAGTGTTCTGCCCGCCTCGGAATTCGTGCACATGAAAAAACAGGTCTACGAGGATGACCTGGTGATAGGTATATCCACCAGCAGGATGGAGCATTCACTCATCGAGTCATTGAGGTTATCGAAGGCCCGTGGCGCCCAGGTAGCAGCAACCACCGGCAATGGTTCCCAGGAGCTCCGGATGGTCGCACAGCCCGTGATCTCACTCGGGCGTGACAAAAGGAGGTTATCGGAGATGGGCTCCTTCGTTGGACAGGCGGGGCTGGCACTGCTTCTGGCTCACTCCATAAGGGGAAACGTTGACAAGGGCATAGACCAACTGACCCATCTCGGGAACGACATCAAGTCATCATTCCGGGATATTCAGAGAAAGGCACACGTCATTGCGCCACTATTATACGGGTCGAAGAGCGTCTTTTTCTTCGGTCGAAATACTCTCTACCCGGTTGCACTCGAGGCCGCGGATGAAATACGCAGGATGGCAAGCATCTCTTCGATAGGCCTGGAAAAGGCAAATCTCGGCAAGAATAATTTCGTCACGATAACCCCCGAGACGGCCTGTGTTTATTTCCTGCCCAAGGGTGACAAATCATCGCTCAGGAACGCGGAGGAGTCAACATCTAGTGGAGGGGGAACCATAATCGGTATCTTTGAATCCGAGGGAGATTCCCTCCTCAGAGAACAGATAATCGTCCCGGAATCACGCCACCTCTTCCCCTTGACGGGAATGCTGCCGGTCCAAATGCTTGCCTACGAGATCTCGCTGCTGATGGGCACCAATCCAGACTCGATCGTCTACAGCAGCTGAACAAACACCCTCGCACCAATCTCATTGGGGACGGAGACCCGACACCAAGCTCCTAGCATTGCATATTCATCGACCCTTCCCCTGATCTTCAATTCAGGCAACTTGCCCGGAATGCCCTCGATTGTAATTTTGCTGGTACCCTGGTACTGAATGCTTCCACTGGATTGGGTCCCTCCCCTCCCTCGAATTTCGGGCGGAACAGCAAAGGCCACGGAACTGTTAATAAAGCCATACCACAAAATCTATCCAGATGTCATCAATCACCAAGGCAGTAATTCCCGCGGCAGGGCTCGGGACGCGACTTCTACCGGCCACAAAAAGCCAGCCAAAGGAGATGCTACCCGTTGGTAGGAAGCCCTGCATCCAGTACGTGGTCGAGGAGCTCCAAGAGGCCGGAATCACGGATGTTCTGATAATCACCGGGGCCACCAAGAGGGCGATAGAGGACCACTTTGATGAGAACCTCCTGCTCCGGACGGAGCTGATGGCCGGTAACAAGACCACCCAGCTGGAGGAACTATCGGTTCTCGATTCTATAACCCTGAGAATCTGTTACATAAGACAGCGGCTTCCCACGGGAATGGCAGATGCAGTCTCACTGGCAAGGGGATTCGTCGACGATGAACCCTTTGTTCTCGCTCTGGGTGACACGATAATTTCATCCGGACCGGGGCCATCGATGCTTTCAAGACTGGTCCAGAAACACCTTGAGGCCAGTCCCATGGCCACGATCGCCGCAAAAAGGGTCAGTGGAAAGGATGTATCGTTATACGGAGTACTCGACGTGGAGCCAATGGGCAATAACGCCCTCAACATTAAAAACATCGTCGAGAAGCCAACGCCCGAGAAGGCTCCCAGCAACCTCACAATATCCGCCAGATACGTGATCGAGCCCGGCATTTTTGATGCAATGGGGAAAACCCCGTCGAGCCGGGGAGAGAAGTTATTCACAGACTGCCTGATGACGCTTTCAAGGAAAGGCCCGGTTATTGCCGTTGAGAACAGGCCGACGGACATCGTATTCGATATAGGGTCCCCGGCACTTTACGCAAAGGCCTTCGTTACCTTCGCCCTCAAGGACCCCGGCATGTCCGAGGCCGTGAAATCCCTATTCTCCCAGCTGCCGAGCTAGGAATGAGATCCCGCTATCTAAGGTCCCTGAGGTACCCGCGGAAGACCCAGTGAACCACCGCCAAGATCACGACGCATATTATGAGGGTCAGGATAACATCCAGGGATGCACCGCTTACTGATAGTCCCAGAGCTGTTCCGGAGGCCGGCGGGTGTTCACAGTCCGTGATAACCATCAGGAAAATGGATAGCCCCACCGCAAGCGAGTAGAACAGAAAGGCGGATGACTCCGATGCCAGCCAGGCCGAGAAAGTGCCCGCCAGTATCCCGATGATGTGGCCACCGATGATGTTCTTGGTATTGGCCGTGACATCGCTAGGGATCGCGAAAACGATGAAGGCCGTTGCACCAACGGATGCAGTTATGATCGGCCGTATCTGGACGTTAAGGGCTATCAGTATGGCAGAGAAAATCAGAGTGGCGAATATGCTCTGCCCCACGTAATTTTTCCAGTGAGCCCTGAACTTAGTGGCGAGATTACTGATCTGCGAAAACACGATTTTCCCATGCGCTTTGTAATGAAAAATCTCAGGGCTATCCTGGGACGATCGTTCCGATCAACACATAAATACCGTTCACGGCAAGTAGTGACCGGATACGATGTCGGATGGACCTGTAGTCTCACTGAAGTCGGCCAGCAAGGTCTACAGGCTCGGGGAGCAATGGCTCTACGCTCTCAATGGTGTTGACCTCGATATTGGCAGGGGCGAGACAGTGGCCGTTGTTGGCCCCTCCGGTTCCGGAAAGAGCACTCTATTGAACCTCGTCGGTTGCATGGACAGGCCCTCCGAGGGTGAAATCTACATCGAGGGAACTGACGTCTCCACGCTAGATCAGGATCACCTCGCGGAGCTGAGAGCCAGGCGCATTGGCATGGTATTCCAGTTCTTCAACCTGATTTCCGTTCTCACCGCCGTTGAAAACGTCGAGATGCCCATGGTCTATTCTGGCAAAGGTAACAGGGCAACTAGGCAAGACAAGGCCCTTGAGGCTCTTGAGGCAGTCGGCATGAAGGATAAGGCCAACAGGTACCCATCCCAGCTCTCCGGTGGGGAAAGGCAGCGAGTCGCGATAGCGAGGTCGGTGATAAATGAGCCAGCCATCCTCCTGGCCGATGAACCCACGGGAAACCTAGACTCCCAGACGGGAAGGAAGGTACTCGAGGTCCTCGGCAGACTATCGGAAGCTGGGCAGACCATAATGATCGCCACCCACGATGAAAACGTGGTGGCGCATGCATCCCGCACCGTACACATCAGGGACGGCAGGCTGGTAGAAAAGGAGGTCGGGTGATTGCGGGAAATACTGACGATGGCGTGGAGACATACCAGCCGGAGGCAGGGACGTACCACCCTCACGATCCTGGGCATTGCCATCGGTTTCGGGGCCATCATCGCCATACTCTCCCTCAGCTTCGGTATGAAGAAGTCCATCGAGAGCAGCTTCGACCTAATCGCGACCGAGGCCATAGTCCTTCCAGTGCCAAGGGAGGTCTACGACTCGTCACAGGGCGCGGGGCAGACCGGCCAGCAACCACCGGGCGGCAGGATATTTAGACCCGGAGCCAATCAAAGGCCCACGAGGATAGAGGCAGGATCCATCGATCAGGAGACGCTGGACGAGATCCTTCAAACGCCCGGGATAGAGAGCTACACCGTTAGGTCCAGCCAGGTGCCCCTGACAATCCTTTGGCGGGATCGGCAGATAAGGCTTGCAGCTATTGCGATAGACCCCGAGGCAGAGGAACAGCTTGGACAGATAACCATCGGTTCCGGCACCTGGCCAGATTACAGGGAAGCCCTTGCCGGCCAGATTCTCGTCCGGATAGGGGGAATAGGCCAGGGCGATCAAATCACGCTCATAAGCGAGTCCGGAGACTACCAGGACATTGAGATTAGCGGCACCGTCGGCGAGAACAGGGAGGCCAGGTTCGGGGCCCTGCCAAACATACCCCTCCTCATAAGCTTCGAGACCCTGGACCTCTTCACCAACACCACCGGTTATTCCACACTCATCCTGTCCGCGCAGGGGAGCAAGGAGGCGAAGGTGCTTGCAGACACCATTCAGGCCGGGTATCCCAATCTCACGGTCCTGACCTACGATGACTTCACGGAGACCATCGAGGATACCCTCGACCAGTACAGCTTCTTCCTCCTCAGCATAGGAATTCTGGCCGTGGCCGTCGCTGCAATCGGCTCTGCCAACACCATGATAGTCTCAACCCTTGAGAGGACGAGGGAGATCGGGATAATGAAAGCAACCGGTGCGAAGAGCGGGTTTATTCTGAGGGGTTTCCTCTTCGAGTCCGCCCTGCTCGGCCTAATCGGGGGCATCGTTGGTGTGATTTTTGGTTACATCGGATCGAACATACTGGAGTACATGGTCTTCAGGCTGAATATAGGAGGGCTTGCGGCGACGGCGGCCTCTGGGTTCAAACCCCACATCCCCCTCTGGCTGATACCCTTCTCCATCGGGCTGGCCGTGGCCGTCACCCTACTATCGGGCTCATACCCCGCCTGGAGGGCCTCGAGGCTGGATCCCGTCGAGGCGATAAGGTACGAGTGAGGCTACCTCCCGAACCTCGCGGACAGCATGTACCTGATGTGCCTCCAGCCATCGCCCAGCGAGCTCAACTTCGATGGGGCCCCGGACCTTTTCCTGTAGCTTATTGGCACCTCGCCAATCTTCAGGCCGGCCCTCTTTGCCTCGACCAGCATCTCCGACGCGAACTCCATGCCGGTCGTCTTCAGGTTTATCCTGTCAAGCGCCTCCCTTGTGAAGACACGCATGCCGCAGTGGGCGTCTGAGATCCCGACCCCGAAAAGGAAATTCAGCATCCAGGTCAGGAATGGATTCCCAAAATAGCGCTTGAATGCCGGCATCGCCCCCGGTTCCATCTCTCCCTTCAAGCGGGACCCCATGATCATGTCGAAACCGCCATCCTCAAGCCTTCTAACCATGCCCGGCATTTCAAGAACATCGTAGGTTCCATCCGGGTCCGCCATTGCTATCAACCTGCCGTCGCAGTGCTTGAAGCCATGTATGTAGGCGGCTCCGTATCCAAGTTCGGGTGGCGTTACCACTAGCGCCCCTAATTCCCCCGCGATCTCCGGAGTTCTATCCGTGGAACTGTCCGGAACCACTATCTGGAGATCCCTGTCACTGAAGGCACGCCTCGCCTTATCGATTGCCTCGCCAATCGTAGGTTCCTCGTTTTTACAGGGGAAAACAACCGAGATATCGTGCCCTGAATATGCCGGGACCAACTATTTCACCGTTTTCCAGGATATGGCGTTAACTGCAGGCTATAAATTCCTATCGCTATCGCCCAACCAGAAGGCGATCGCCCAGCCTGTCTGGAAGACCCGCCTCGATGATGTCCTTCCTCGCGGTCTCCACGTCGTATTCTTGCCGGAAGAGCCCAATTTTCTGCGAATCCGTGTCCAGAATCGAGAAAGATGCCCGGGGGTCCCCGTCTCTTGGCTGTCCAACTGATCCGGGGTTGAATATCAACCGCCTTCGCCTGTAGGAAACCCAGTCCCCGTCGATGGGCCTGATCTCCTCGATACCGTCACGCTCCATGAATACCAGGGGCACGTGGGTGTGACCGGCCAAAATAACCGGATTATCGCATGATCGAAAGCCATCCATGGCCTGAAACCTGTTGGTAAGGTACTCCGTGGTGGGCTCCCGGGGCTGCCGTGAACGATGAAGCAGGGATCCTCATTAAGGGATCTTGGCAGATTCCTGAGGAAACTACTTGATTCGCCGGAAATATTCTCAAGCGTCCACCTAATCGCGTTTGCCGCGTGAGGGTTAAACCACCCCAGTGACAGGATGCCTATGCAGGCAGCGTCGTGATTACCCATTACGCAGGGAATATTCCTCGACTGAATACCTTTAACGCACTCATCGGGATGGGCCCCGTATCCCACGATATCCCCGAGACATATTACCCTATCACAGTCTTCGAGCCTCTCAAGGACTGGGTCCAGGGCATGAAGATTGGCGTGAATATCCGCAATTAACCCGATCAGCAAAGGGATCCCTCGAAGGCAACCGGTCCGACTCAGGTCAGGGCTGAAAAGTGTGTCCGGGCGACGTCCTACTTATATCCAACATTGGCCGGTACCTCCCGGGTGCATTAATGATCCTGATGGGGCTTGATGTCGGAACAACCGGTTGCAAGGCCTCCCTCTTCGATGAATCCGGGAAGGGAATATCATCTGCCTACAGGGAGTATCCTTTGATCTGCAGAAAACCCGCCTGGGCTGAGCTCGATCCTTCGGAGGTCTGGAAAAGCATCAGGGACTCCATACGGGAAGCCCTTCACAAAGCAGGAGGGGGAAAAGAGCTTCTGTCACTCTCGGTTTCTGCCCAGGGCGAGGCCTTCCTCCCCATATCCAGGGAGGGCAAGCCCCTTTACAACTCCATCGTCACGCCTGACCAGAGGGCCCAGGCCGAGACCGGGTTCCTCGAGAAAAAATTCGGCAGCAAGCTGCTTTTCGAGAAGACCGGCATGGTGCTCTTTCCCATCTATACCCTCAACAAGATACTCTGGATCAGGGAAAATGAGCCAAATACCTTCGAAAAGACTGCCAAATTTCTCTGCTGGGAGGACTATGTAAACCTCAGGCTGACCGGCAGGGCCGCCATCGACCACTCCCTCGCCAACAGAACCCTGATGTTTGACATAAACGAAAGGCGCTGGTCCGACGAGATCCTGCAAACACTGGACCTTTCGGAGGACCTTCTCGCCGAACCCGTCCCAGGAGGGGAGGTTATAGGGAATGTCACGACAGAGGCATCGAGGGAGACCGGAATCAAGTCCGGCGTCGAGGTAGTCGCCGGTGGCCATGACCAAGCCTGTGGATGCCTCGGTGCAGGCGTCATCGAGGAGGGCCCCCTTTATGATGTTACCGGCACGGTCGAATGCCTGATGCCTGCTCTCTCCGCACCGGTTCTAAGCGATGAAATGCTGAAGGGCGGGTTTGGTAACTACTGTCACGTCGTGCCCGGGAAATTCCTGGTGCTGGGATACAATATGACTGCTGGGACGGTGCTCCGCTGGTTCAGGGACAACTTCTCCCTTGAGCTCCTGGAAAAAGCGAGAGCCGAGGGAAAACCGGTCTATTCCATATTTGACGATCTTGCCGATTCAGTTTCACCAGGATCAGAGGGACTCATGCTCCTTCCGTACTTCATGGGCGCGGCAACCCCCAACTGGGATACCAACGCCAGGGGAACCCTGGTGGGACTGACACTTGCCCATGGTAAGGCCCACCTCATCAGGGCTATCATGGAGGGAATCACCTACGAATTGCGGAACAACCTTGAGGCCCTGGTGGGGGCCGGGATCAGGGCAGATGAGATACGTGCTGTGGGGGGAGGTGCGAGATCGAAGTTCTGGTGCCAGTTGAAATCCGATATCACCCACCTCCCCATCGTCGTTCCCGAGGTCTCTGAAGCGTCTTCGCTGGGTGCGGCAATGCTGGCGGGGATTGGCAGCGGGGTTTACAGGGACTTCAGCGAGGCCGTTAGCAGTACATACCGTCCCTTGGACACATTTGGACCGGAACCCAAAGAGGCATACGAGGGCGGGTTTGAACTCTATCGGGAGATATACTCCAGGATATCAGGCCTCTATCCCCGGCTCTCGGAACTCGGGTCCTTGAACAGTTGAACATAGGATATATTTATATATCGGTTCCGAACCATTCGATTCCGTACTATTTGAGGCCCTGCGATGAAAAAAAAAGATCACAAGAAGGGACTGCTCCGGCTCTTTATTCTGAGAACCCTATCAAAAGAGGCAAAATCGGGTTACGATATTCTTCGGGAGATCCGGGAGAAAACACAGGGCGAGTGGTCCCCCAGCAAGGGCACGGTCTATCCCATACTGACCGAGCTGGAGGAAAGGGATCTCATCGAGGGTGTCGAGGAAGGGGCCAGGGCGAGAAGGGCTTTTAAAACCACCAAGGCCGGCGGATCCCACCTCAGGGAAGCTATACGCAAACACGAGGACGATCAGAAGAAGAGGATGGCGGGAAGGAGGCTCCTTTTCCTGGAGACTTTCTTCGATGAAAGGGAGAGGAAGCTAGTAAGACTCTCGCAGGATTTTGTTGAAAAGGCGAGGGCCACCCACAAAAAGAAAAAGGCGATCAGCGTGCTGGAGAGGGCCCTCGAGGAATTGGATGATTCTACATGAACGAACCCGTGCTGAAATCGGTCGAGCTCACCAAGCTTTACCCCCCGATGAGAAAGGGGGTCGTCGGAATAAGGGACCTCATAGATACCTTCAAGAAACGCAGGGGGAGGATCCGGGCCCTTAACAAAGTGACATTTGATGTCCAGGCCGGGGAGGTCTTCGGCCTCCTTGGACCCAACGGTGCCGGAAAGACCACCTTCTGCAAGATAATTGCCGATCTCGTGATACCGACCAGCGGCAATGCCTACGTCCTGGGGCACGACGTCATCAAGGAGCACAGGAAGATCGTGGGCAAGATGATAGCGGTTTTCGGTGGAGAGATCGCCATGTGGGGAGTTTTTGCCTGGAGGATGAGCGTTTACCGGAACCTGAAATTCATTGCGAACCTCTGGAAGATCCCCAGCTCGGAGCTCGAGAAGAGGATATCCTTCGCCCTTGAGGTCCTGGACCTGGAGGATAAGAGGGACGAGTGGTACCAGAAGCTGTCCGGGGGAACCCAGCAGAAGCTCTACCTGGCGCTTCCCCTCATCGTGCAGGCCCCCATGATCCTCCTGGACGAGCCGACCATCCGCGTTGATGTCATGACCAGGAGGGAGATGCACGAGATAATCAGGGAGCGACTCTGCAGGGAGCTCGGTTGCGGGGTCCTCCTGACCACCCACAACATGGGCGAGGCAGAGAGGGTGTGTGATCGGGTTGCCATTCTGAGCCACGGTGAGATAGTGGAGATGGGTACACCGAAGGAGATCTCGGAGAGGCTGGGAGAGGACAACTTCGAGGATGCCTTCGTCAAGGCCGTTGGCACCGTGCCCAAGGACATGGACATGGGCAGCTTTGGTTCCGGCAGGACCAGGGGAACGGGTGGCGGCGGAAGAGGAGGAGGCTTCAGGGGGTTCAGATAGATGGTCCTTTCTGGATTTACCTCGAGCCTTAGATCCGAGCTCACCGTCTTCTACTGGTTCTTCTACCGCAACCTCGTCCAGCAATTCTCCTTCCGATCATGGTTCGTCATGAGGATACTCGGACTGATAATCACGGTCACCACCTTCTCCATTTTTGCCAAGGTCATCCCGGCCCAATCCGTTACCGATGAGGTCCTGGTGAGGTACAACATAACGGAAGGCAACCCAATGGTGACCTGGTTTCTCCTAGGCATGCTGATACAGAACATGATAGCCCTCGGGAGCGCGGGCATAAGCTGGCTCGTCAACAGCCCGTTCTTCCCCTACTACCATTCCTCCCCAACCCACCTGGTGACGGTGCTCTTCGGGAACCGGTCGTTCAGGTACACCTGGATATTCATCGAGACGATCGCCTATCTTGCGGTCGGGAGCATGTTTGGAATGGTGGTCTACTTCAACATAGGTTTCCTACTCGTCGTCCTGACTGGAATTTTACTGATTTTCTCCCTGGACCTGCTGTCCGCGGGATGGAACATAATAACCAAGACCGGGGAGGATCCCCTGAACTGGTTCCTGAACCTCTTCAGCCAGCTGGTATCGGGGAGGATGATCCCCGTCTGGCTCCTGCCCGGGTGGCTACAGACGATTTCCTACGTCCACCCCCAGTACTACATTAACGAGATGGCCAGGCTCACCCTTGGCGGCAATGCACCGATATCCAAAATATGGCCTCAGCTGGGGCCACTCCTTCTCCTGACAGCTATAGTACTATTTTTCGGGTATCAGGCCTTCAAATTCGGCTTCTGGAAGGCCCGTGACGAGGGAACCCTCGGGCACGCCATGTCCGGATGGCACAGATAGTCCTAGATAAAGAGCCCTATGCTGATACCGAGGGGAATGAAATAGATCAGGATCCCCAGTGCAAGTATTGACCTGAACCACCTGCTTTCACAGCTCCCCGGCGCCTCGAGGTGTATCTGCCATATTATTAGGTTAACCAAGAGCAAAATGCCCACCCTGAAGGCCGCGTAGAAAAGGGGATTGATCTGCTGGAGCTCGGAGATGACGGGATTCAGCTCCCTGACTCCGTCATGGGCTCTCACAGCCCAAGTGACCATGGAATCGTAGAGGTAGAATACGTTGAGAACGGCGACCGCATGCTTCCAGGACAATCCGTATAATCGGTTCGCCACTGGTTCATAAATCCTGTCCTCGTAACTGGAGTGTGACTCCACGAGTTCCGCATCATGTCCTAACGACATGAAGCCTGTGTCCGGAAACGCCGACTATTCTAACGACCTTGCCGGACTGAATTTTGCCCTCGTGTGATTTAGCTGCCCACAGGACCCCCTCGAATTTCACCATGCCCTCGGGATCCAGGTCCTCGAGAGCCTCTGCCTCAGCCCCTATCATGCTCTCGACCCCGGTAACAGGCTGATGCCACGGGAAAAGAGCGATTTTTACCACGAAGAATAGTGCGAGCCCGACGATGACCAGCGGTACCCAGTACGGTCGGTAGGCCAGTAGAACGGCGATCAGGAAAGTGGCAATTATTACCTCCTCCACGCAGCTCAGGATGAACTGCCTCTTGACATTGAGACGGGTTCGCATCTATTCACCCTCCGGTACCACGCCATACTTCCTGGTCACATAGCGATATATTATGATCGTGTAGATGATGGGAAATGTCAGCATCAGGACAGGGGACCAGTCTATGTTCATCTAGTTCCCTCCAGTGGTCTTACCTTCAGGATCAGGCCATCGACGTCAAGGATCTCCACCGCGTCTCCCGCCCTCAGGCTGCCGCCCTCGATCCGTGCCTTCCAGATCTCGTTTTCCACCTTGACAATCCCCCAGGGATCCAGGTCTGAATCCGCCTCACCCAGCTTCCCTATCATCCCCTCCCTTCCCGTTATTGGCCACAGCCTCGACACTGCTATGCACGGCCACATCACGAATATATCCTTGACCACCAGCAGCCCGAATACCCCGGAGACCAGCCACAGTGGAAGTTTAAATCCAACCACCAGGTGGATGAATGCCATTCCAATGCCGACGATAATCTGGTCACTGGCAAGGCTGATGGATCTGATCGCCCAGTAGCGTTTAGAGTACATCTTCCACCTTACGGGACCCCCCGATGCCATCCAGTACATATCTCTGGACATCCCTCACTTCTCCTCGAACATCATCCTAACGCCCTTATCGAAGCACGACTTGCAGTAGATTACAATCAGGCCCCATACCCCGTTTCCAGCCCTGATCCTGTGTGCACTGACCATCGAGTTGCGGGTGACACCTCCCAACGCCATGTTATCCCCGCTCATGAAGATCTTCATCCCCCCCGTGATATGCATGCAGAGGGCTATTACCGTCCTGAGTTCAGCGTCGATGTAGATGTTTCTTGATTCTATCCCGTACTCTTCCAGCCTTGACCTGATGGTGGATTCCAGCTCCTGTCTACCTATATCGGGACCCAAGATCAACCCACGTTCCTGACCCTGTAAGGATTTAATGTTACCCCATGCATGATCGTTATGCTTCATTCTGGCGCGACGGTTCCTCCGCAGAATCTCTGCACCGTGCTGGTGCAAGTGTCCAGCGCTGACCTTATGACGGAAAGTTCTATGCCCGGGACCCCGCAGGACAGTACAAGGGCATTTGTCGTTTTCTCGGTGATCTTGGTCTCGTCTGAATCACGGTGGGGATACACCGCCAAGAGCTTCTTTGAGTCGGATACCACTATCTCCTTGCCACGGAGAAGTATTGGCCTGTCGTGACCTATGGGATGAATTCTCTCGTCGGCTTGGGCGAATCGAAGTTCGAGCCGCCCCTCAACCAGGCCCGAGTCAAAAGCCGCGAAGGGAATCCTGGTCTCCACGGAGGCCAGGTTCAGGGCATCCACGAAGGAGTTGATCCTGGGCAGGGGTCTTCCCCTGAGTATCCTCCTGGTCAGGGCCTCTGCTGCCGGGCGGGTTTTGGTCGGGTCTATTCCGGTGCTCCAGAAGAAGTCCCTGTACACTCTGAAAACAGGCAGGTCCTTCAGTTCCTCGAGGGTCACAGAGGACCGAACCTCGTCCTCCTTTGCCCCCAACTCCGATAGAAGCACCCCCCGGGATTCTGATACCTCGACGTCGGTCAGCCTGCTGCCCAGGACATGAAAATTACCGATTTTCTCTACAACGATCCTGTCCGGATCCAGCTGCATGCATTACGCTTGTTACCCGGTGAATAAGTTATTATCGTAAACTACCCTCTGAAAACATCCTCGCACGCACTGTAAAGGCGCTCGTAGGTTCTATAAGCCCGATCATAAGCATCCCTGGTTTCAGGATCGGGGACAAACCTCGACTCTACCGGGTTTAAACTGCCCTGGGGCGGGGATTCCAATCCACAACCATTGGCACCCAGGATCATTGCCCCCAGGGAGGCCGCACTGGTAACCCTTGGCTTCGAGTAGATCCTTCCGGTCGCGTCAGCCTTTATCCTGTTCCAGGTCCCGCTTCCCGCCGAACCCCCCAGGGCCATTATCGTTCCCGGGTCCAGGTTCTCCTGGACAAGCACGCCTATGGCCGCCCTTATTTCGAAGGCGATCCCCTCAAGAACCGACCTTGCCATGTCTCCATAGCCATGGCCCAGCCTTATTCCGAGGAACACCCCCGTCGCCCCTGGATTCCACCTCGTTGCCTGTGCTCCCATGAGAAATGGGAGGAAGGTCAGGCCGTTTGACCCGGGGACCGACCTTGATGCTTCCCGGTCAATCACCCGGTATGGATTCTCCGAGAATTTACTCTCACAATCCGGAGGTCGAAAGGTGTCCCTGAACCATCGAAGAGCGAGACCGGTACTGCCAATCCCCTGCTCCAGCAGGTACTGCCCTTTAACTGCATGGCACGAGTACAGAAGGCCCTCTGATAGATCTCCCGGGAGCGAACTGGCCGAGATCGAAAGGTTTGTGGCGCTTCCCGTGGATTCCATTGCAGTGCTCGACGAAACACCGGCACCCAGTGCCTCGCACTGCCTGTCCCCGGCCCCTGCTACCACCATCACCCCCCCTGGAAGTCCGAGCTGAGTTCTCGCCCTCCCAGTTACATCTCCCACCACAGTGTCCGAATCCACGGGATCGCATACCTGCTCCGGGTCGATGCCCAGGTATTCAAGCATCTCGCCCCACCACTTTCTCTCCCGGAGGCTGAACATCATGGTCCGGGAGGCAACCGACCAGTCGGTGGAGAACATCCCCGTGAGCCTGAAGACGATGTAATCCTTTGGCAGGAGGAATTTCCTGATCTTACCCATTAACCTGGGGCGATTTCTCCTCACCCATAGAATCTTCGGTGCCGAGAAGTATGGATCTGGCTTCATCCCGGTCTCCTGGTGAATATCCCGGCCGAAGTTGTTACCCAGCTCCCGGGCCTCGCAATCACACCTTCTGTCTGCCCAGAGAATGCAGGGAAGAACCACTCTACCCTCCTTATCAACCGCGAGTATGCTTTCCCTGTGTGAGCAGATGCCAATTGCAGCCGTCTCCCCGTCCGCGCACTGCCCAAAGCCCTTCAATACGGACTCCCACCAGCTCTCTGGATCCTGCTCGGCCCAACCCGGGTGAGGATGCCTGGTGGGAATCTCCTCTGAGTACTCTTGCAGAACCCGGCCGGTAACGTCGTGGGACCGAACCTTGCAGACCGTCGTTCCAATGTCGATGGTGATGATGTTCATCGCTCAACCTGCCCTTAACCTCGCAATTATCTCAGCAACCCGTCCTGGTATCCATTCCCTGAGTTGATCCCACTCAACGAATGCACCCTCCGGCATTCTCCACTCCTTATCGAACTCGAATGTGGGCTGGAATGCCCTCGCCCTGAGGTACCTCGATACCAGCTCATCGTGCTCGGGGGTCTTCTCTATCCGGCCCTCGAAAAGAGGGGTAACATGTACCCCACCGCTTCCAGCATTCCGTTTACATGGAAGGGCCATCTCCTCTCTGGGGGTGAACCATCCAGGGTCAGGGGCAAATGCGTGTTTCCCCGGCTGGGAAAAAACCACGGGGATATCCCCCACCCTCGGAATCTTTCCCTCACAGCTCATCTCATTGAAACCCCCGTGCCAGCTTGCCTCCAATCTCAAAACAGAGCTATCCTCGCCAAGATATACCCAGATGGCCTCAAGCTCGTAGAGGTGTTCAATATCCCAGTCCCACCATACCCCGTATTCTATGACGCATTCAAGGCCCTCCAGCCCGAGATCGATCTCGGACCGTGTGCCCTTCAAACGCCTGTAATCGACCCCGGAATCGGCGGGTTCCCTGATCATGTTGAAACCCACCCTGATTGGCATGAAGGGTTCCATTCTATCAAACATGATTACCGGGAAACTGGAGAATGCAAGATCACTGTCTCGCACAGTCACGCTCTCATTTGTGCTCTAAAAACTATTTGCCAGATGTCTGGGGAAACAATTTCAACCATGGGAGTGCACTTTTTTTACCGCGGAATCGTGATCTGTGTGCAGGTAGCCATATTGGGGGCTGGTCCGGCGGGACTGGAAGCTGCCATGGAACTATTAAGGGGTGGAATATCTCCAACTGTATTCGAGAAAAAAGAGCGGGTGGGCTCTCCCGTCCGGTGCGGGGAGGCGCTTCTGGATCTGCATTCCCTCTTTGACGGCGACCCACCGGGAAGCATGAGGAGAATCTCAGAGCTCCTTGTCCACATTGAAACCGTCCACCATTTTCCCGCAGACAACACGGGGCTATGGATCATGGATAAACGGGAATGGCTGGAGTCCCTCGTCGCCGAAGCCCGGTCCCTCGGGGCATCCATCGAAATGGGCAGACCGGTACTACTATCCGATATCAGGAAGGAATACGATTACGTTATTGATTGCAGCGGTTGTCCAAGCCAGTCGCTGAAGGAGTACGGGGTTGATTACGGCCCGCTGGGACTGGCCATCCAGTACAGGGTGTCCTGCGATCTAGATGAAAAGGCGGGAAAGCTCGGCTTCCACTACATACCGGGGGAGGTGGGATTCAGGTGGATCTTTCCCAAATCCAGGAAAGAGGCCAACATCGGCGTGGGTTGGGCATACGACCAGCCCCGGGAAAAATGGGATACACTCAACCAGTTCGCGCTGGACCAGCTGGGCGATTTCGAGGTCCAGAGGAGGATATCTGGTTACCTGGCAATGCAAGTACCTTCCCGGCTTTCAATTGAGAACATCCTGCTATGCGGCGATGCTGCGGGGCTGGCAAACCCTTACCACGGGGGTGGAATTCACAATGCCATGCTCTCCGGAAGGATTGCCTCCAGATGCCTGGTGGAGGGGTCTCCAGGGACCTATGACCCACGGCTTCGAAAAGCCGTTTCAGGCGAGCTTAAGGTGGCGAATTTCGCCCGCTCCATACTCGAGGGTTCATACAAACACCACGAGATGATGGTGTCATATCTGGAAAAAAACGTGCCCCTGGAGAAGCTCTTCACCCACGAGACCTATCGCAGGCTTCTGCCCTACATCGGCATATGGAACATCAGGTCACTTATCAGGAAGACTCCCCTTCCTAGCATTTAATAATCGACTGCCGGTCTGGCGGGAACAAATGGACAGGGATACCGAAATCTTGCTCATGGCGGGAACGGCTCTCCTCGCCATTTTCGCTATCTCCACGACCCTCTTCATGCACTTTGAAAACCGGCACCTTGAGAAAGAGGGGCTTGAGAACAGGTACGAGTACCTTGACGCCGGTTACTGGGCCGTTGTTACGCTTGCGACAGTTGGATACGGTGACATAGCACCAAGGTCCGTTGAGGGCAAGGTGATCTCAATTTTCCTCATCATCATTGGACTGAGCATATACGTCTCGGTAATTAGCAGATTTGGTTCTTTCATCATAGGTCGTAGCATAAAGGAGGCGAGAGGTTTGGGAAAATGTGAATACGAAAACCACGTCGTCCTGCTCGGAATGAACGATGTCCTGGAGGAAGCGGTAAAACAACTTTCTCATGCGAATAAGGACATAGCAGTCGTGGTTGAGGATAGCGAGGACGTAGACCGGGCCTCGAGACTTGGTACCTACCCCGTCCTTGGCAACCCGGCGGATACCACGTCACTCGAGATGGCCAATACAGCGAGAGCTGATGCCATCCTGATAAACCTGCAGGACGACTCCAAGACAATTCTGGCAACGCTGGCCTGCAGGAAGATCAGCAAGTCCGTGAGGGTTGTCGCTGTTATCCGGCAGCGGGAATTGATCGAGCTGGTCAAGGAGTCCGGTGTGGAGAGCGTTCTCTCCCCACAGGCCCTGACTGGCAGGATGCTGGCAAGTGCCGTCTTCGAGCCGGACATTATCGATTTCGTCGATGATATAACCTCCGGCATCGAGGGAGCGGACCTCAGGGAGTTCGACCCCGGGGAGATTAAGGTGGCAGGTAGCAACGTGGGCGAGGCTCTCTTTGAACTCCGAAGACGTTCGGGCACCCTGCTGGTCGGGCTGGTGAAGATCGGCCAATCCTCCCGGAGGGTTATGTACCCCGGGGATGAAGAGGTAATCGAAGAAGGTGACCGGGTCATACTCCTGGGGTACGAGGAGCAGTTTCGCAAGCTCGGTGCGTGATACAGCTGGATATCAACCGGAGCGGAACCTTGGCAGGATAAACCTGAATACCAGGAATCCCTGAAATACTAATGCAATCGCCCACAGCCCGATTAACATGTACAACCTGGCACGGCTTGATTTTTCAGTTGCATCGTCGCCCGACTCACGGATATCATCTAGTCTGGAGGATTCCTCCTCAAGTGCCATCTCCAGTTCCCCGTAGAGCGTCTGGAACCTTTCCGATCCCTCCATCGCCCAGGTGACGGAATTTTTCAGGAGAATCCTGAACTCTGGGTTTGTGACAAGGTTCCCCCAGTAGAAGGGCAAACGTTCAACGCCGACAACGAAGCACCCCGGGAGTGAAACACTTCTCCCCCCGTTATCGCCCTCGAGTGTCACCAGGAGGGGAAGGCCGGATTCCACCTCCCTGTAAACTACATCGATGTTCCCGAGCTCGCTGGCCGGTTCCAGTGGACCTCCCGGGCTTGACCTGTAGGCGAACTTCTCCTGGGTTACGGTGTAACTCTCCGGAAGTCCCGACGTTATCCCCTCAACGTTATCCGAGAGGACATAGGTCGACCCGTGGAGATCTCCCATCCTCTTGCCCCTGATGGTGGCATTTCCCCCGACCGGGAATACCGTCGAGGAAATTGATTCAAGGTCGGTGGTACAGCAGGCTCCCAGTCCAACAAGTGCACCGCCACTGTCAAAAAAATTGTTGAAAACCGGTGCGAACTCCCTTAGAAAGACGAAATCGCTCGGGTTAAGGGCAGCAATCACCACACACCCAGTCTGGGGAAGGCCCAGCATTGATCGAATTACAGCGTCAGAGTCGGCGACCACGGCCCGGGTTCCCGTCTCGTTAATTATCTCTGCCAGTGCATCTGCATAACCCGGCATCCTTCCCGCGTACACTAAAACGTGGGGCTCGAAATCACCGGATGCCGCAACCTGGGTGGCAAGGAGAAAAGTCGCCAGCAGTGCTATGAACCCAGCTCTCTTCATCATGATCACTCCACCAGGTTGACCTCCATTCCAACCAGGATGCCGTCAGCGTACACGCGGATGACCTGTGCTGACCAATCCTGCGGGCGCCTTGGAATCTCGACGGTAAAATCGATAGTAAAGGTATCGTGCTTTACAACACCTTTGAAGATTGCCCTCCCGAACTCGGGCGTCTCCTCCATCCCCTGCCAGCCAGATGGGGTATCAGTGGCGGATGAATAGGAGGTAGTCTCCTCGTTCCTCCTAATGCGCATCGATGCTATCGCACTCTTCTGCTCGTCTCCCTCGGGAAGGTCAACGTCGACGAACCCCCCGAGCCTGTAAAGGAAGAAGTCGGATATCCCCTCGAAGTAAACGATATCGGTTCCGTTTTCCAGGACCAGGAAAGATGTGTACACCTGCCCGGAGCTCTGTGGATCGTTGAAGAGCCTCGTGAGAGGAAAATCAAAAAAGAATCCCGGATAGGAGAGGTTCCTGACCGAACCCTCGGCCTCAAGCACCTCGTATGGGACCAGGTCATTCCCGGTGGCCTCGATCATATTGCCTATGGGGGATATTCCCTCGGCGATCTCCCGCAGGTCCGTGCCGGTCTGGTTCCCACCCGTGAAAACGGGATCGGTCTGGACCAGGGTTACATACTGGATCTCCAGGGTTTCGATATCCCTCCTCGCTGCAAGGCTGAAGGAGAACACCATCTTCTCCCTTGTGGTAACCGAGGCCTGGCTGTAGAGAACGCTGGGGTAGAGGTTCTTCAGGATTACAACGGGATTATCGATCTTCTCCCTCGCGAAGCTGAACACTATCAGCGCCGAGGTGATCAGCACGATTAGCATGATTGAGATGAGACTAGAATCGATTTGAAGGCCCTTTCCCATATCTCGCCACCCCGGTAATGGGAGTTACAGTGACTCTGGCAGAACCAGCATGACCTCTTAAAAATTGTCCGCCCTGGAGCCATGCAAGCCTCCAAGAAAAGAAACTTAATCTAGCGTGTGTAGCCCTGTAGCACATGAAGATCGATATTGCCTACGGCAGGGATGGACTGACAATCGACGTTCCAGAAGAAAACCTCTACAGGGTCCTTGAACCCAAGTTCGTGCCCGGTCTCGAGAACCCCCACGAGGCCTTGGCAGAATCCCTGCGTAGCCCAATCGGTTCGCCCCCCCTCTCCAGGCTGGCCAAACCCGGTACTGGCGTGACAATAGTGGTATCTGATAAAACCCGGCCAGTTCCCAGTCACCTGATAGTCCCGCCCCTCCTGGAAAACCTTAACTCCTGCGGTGTAAAGGATGAGGATGTTAGAATTCTGGTGGCCACCGGCCTCCACAGGCCGAACACGGAAGACGAGCTTAAACAGATGCTGGGCGAGGGAGTAGTCGAGAGGATCGAGGTCGTCAACCATGATGCCCGAGACAGGGACTCGCTCGTTTACCTTGGCGACACTAGGACCGGAACGCCGATCTGGTTAAACAGGCTGCTCTACGAATCCGAGTTCAGAATCCTCACGGGATACATAGAACCCCACTTCTTCGCCGGCTACACCGGGGGAAGAAAGGCCATTTTGCCGGGCTGTGCCGGCCAGGACACCATCGGCAAAAACCACGGGGCCGACCACATAGGACATCCCAAGGCCAGGTACGGGATGACCGATGGAAACCCAATATACGAGGATGCCGTTGAGGTGGCGGAAAGGGTTGGTGTAGACTTCATAGTAAACGTCACCCTGAACAGGGACAAGGAGATAACGAGGGTCTTCTCCGGGCACGTTTTCGAGGCACATAACGAGGGCGTGAAGTTCATATCCGAGAAATCAAAGGTCAGCATACCTGAAAAGGTCGACATCGCCATAACCAACAACAGCGGCTACCCCCTTGACCTGAACCTGTACCAGGCCGTGAAGGGGATGACAACCCCCGAGGCCGTTATCAAGGATGGCGGCGAGATAATAATGGCAGCCGAGTGCTCCGAGGGAATTGGGCACCACACCTTCGAAGACATGATACTGGAATCCGGCACCCCGGAGAACTTTCTGAAACAGATCTCCCAGCCCGGGTACTTCATGGTCGACCAGTGGCAGGTCCAGGTCCTAGCAAGGATCCTTGCCAGGGCCAGGATATCCCTATACAGCGAGAACCTAGAGAATGACCAGATAAAGCGGATGTGGCTGAACCCGGTAAAAAGCGTCGAGGAGGGAATCGAGCAGGCCCTAGAGCGGCTTGGAAGGGATGCCAGTATACTCGTCCTTCCAGATGGTCCGGAGACCTGGGTTGAGCTAGGCAGGTAAGATAATCCCATCAAGGATGGCGTGCGCACCGGAACACTTTATCAGATAACCGTTTGAAATCCCCAATGTCCTGGTGTTTCCATGACGAAAATTTACGGTTCATCCACCGACGAAGTCACCCACCTGATGAAATCAGGTGAACTCTCAATAGACGTGGTGGGAATAGGCAAGATGGGCCTGCCCCTAGCCGTTCTCCTCGCCCGGGAGGGAGCCCAGGTCATCGGGGTCAGGCGCAACGAGGAGGCCGTGAAGGAAATAAACGAGGGGAGGTGCCCGATTAAAGAGGAACCTGGACTTCCCGAGATCCTCGCGGACGTAGTTGGCAGTGGGAACCTCGTGGCAACCACGGATGCCCGCTGGGCCGCGGAACAATCAGACGTTATATTAATACTCGTCCCTCTTCTCGTGGACGAAAGGGGAAGACCGGATCTTTCCCAGATAAAGGTTGCCTGCTCCAGCGTATCCCGGGGCCTCCAGGACGGGGACCTCGTTATCATAGAGACGACCATGCCCCCGGGATTGATACGGGAGAAGATCATTCCCATGCTGGAGGTCGATGGTAAAGTCGCGGGAAAGGACTTCGGCGTGGCGCATGCGCCGGAGAGGCTTATGACAGGGAGGGTCATGCGGAATATGTACAAGTACCCCAAGATCGTCGGCGGTCTTGATGGAAAAAGCACCGAGGCCGCCGCGGGCCTTTACTCTCCCTTCGGCGAGGTCGTCAAGGTCTCTAACCTCGAGGCCGCCGAGCTCGTCAAGGTATCCGAGGGAGTTTACAGGGACATAAACATAGCCTACGCAAACACCCTGGCCCTTTTCTGCGAGAAACACGGTGTCGACGCATGGGAGGTTATCCGGGCCGCGAACCACCAGACCTCCGATTACTGCCACATCCATCTGCCGGGATCCGGAGTCGGGGGGCACTGCATCCCCGTTTACCCCTGGTTCATCATCACCAGGGGGAAGAGCTACCAGACCGATGTCTCCCTCGTAAGAAACGCTCGGAAGATAAACGACAGCATGCCCTCACATATGAAGGAGCTCGTTGACCTGTGCATTGCCGATCAGGGAAAGGAGAGGAACTCCTCCACAGTTGCCGTCCTCGGGCTTTCTTTCAGGAGAGGCGTGAAGGAGACAAGACTCTCCCCCGGGCCCGTCCTCGCCAACCTCCTCAACGAATATGGCAGGGTAGTGGTAAATGACCCGCTTTTCTCCGATGAGGAGATCCGGGGAATGGGCTTTACCCCCATCGGCCTGGACCGGGCCCTTGAATGTGACTGTCTTGCCATCGTAACGGACCACGAGGAATATGCAAAGAGACTCGGTAAGCTGGATTCGATCTCCAGCAAGGTCGTCGACGGCAGGAATCTCATTCGGGGAGCCCGCTACAAGGTTGGAAATCTCACGGGAAGGCCCTGAAAAAAACCGGCCTTGCGGAATTCATGGAATCTCGATCGTAATTCATGAATCAGTTATTAAAACTGGACCACCCCTTTATACCGGAGTGGGGCATGGCCGAGAAGGTCGAGCTCAAGATAATGAGCTATAACATATGGAACTATAACGAACCCTGGGTCGAGAGACGAAAGCTGATCGTGGACACGATCCTAGAGGCCGACCCCGATATCGTGGGTCTACAGGAGATAAGGGACGACAGGAAATACAACCCGGTCGGGCATGACCAGGCCAGGCAGATCGCCGAGCGCACGGGATTCGATTACCAGTACCAGCCCGCCATGGTCTACTCGCGCAAACCTCGCAGCGTCGAGGGACTTTGTATAATGAGCCGGCACCCCATAGAATCAACCTCCTACATCGAGCTTACCAAAGAGCCGGATGACAAGAAGGATTATCATCAGAGGATCGTCCTCAACGGGACGGTCTCTTCCCCCATGGGATCGATGGAGTTTTTCGTCACCCACTTCTCGCTGAGCCAGGAGATGAGGGTAAGTAATGCGGTTGAACTGCTGCAGTTCGTCAACACCTTCAACTCCCACCTTCCAAAGTTCATCGTCGGGGATTTCAACTGCACCCCGGATGATCTCCCGATCAAGGTCCTGACAGGCATCGACCGGGTGGACGACCAGGAGGTCGTCGGCAACCTGGTGGACGTGTGGGATGAAACTCCACCTGGGCACAGGAAACCCGCGACAAGGCGCGTTCACACACACGACAAGAGGAGGATTGATTTCATATTCATGATACCCTCCCCTTGGGCGGAGGCCTCGGTAAAGGAGTTCAACGTTCTGAAGAAGGAGAACGATGAGGGCATCCCGGCCTCGGACCACGCTGCATTAATCTCGACCATCCAGATATCCAGTGCCGGATGAAGAGAAGCAACTTTTAAGCCACTGGCAGGTCCGTTAATTCAACGCACGATCCCAGTGCGTACCTTCGAAGTGACGGACTTGAAGAAGATAGACATAGGCACGGATCTCAGGGAGCTCGTCGAGGCCTCGAAAAACCACGAAAGGTGGCGGGGCCAGGAAACCATCAACCTCATTGCCAGCGAGGGATGTCCCTCGCCCGCTGTGCGCGAGATCTACAAGATGTCGGAGGATCTCTGGCACCGGTACGCAGAGGGATCAAACGACCTGAAGGGTTTCCCCCGCGAGAGACACTATCAGGGCCAGACCTACATGTCCCAGATCGAGAGGGATGTCGCTGACCTCGTTAAAAACCTCTTCGGGGCGGATTTCACCGACATCAGGCCGATATCTGGAACCGTGGCGAACCTGGCCACCTTCAAGGGTTTAAGCAACGCAACTGGCAACCACAAGATGGTCGTCGCTCCCGTCAATTTCGGTTCCCACATATCCCATGATTACACCGGCCTGGCCGGTCAGGTTGTGGGGCTTGAGACTATAGACCACGCCTTCGACATGGAGGAGATGAACATCGACCCTGATGAGTCCGCAAAGATCATCAGGGCGGCGAGGCCGGGCATCATCACCTTCGGTGGAAGCCTCTACCTCTTTCCCCACCCCGTCAAGGAAATCTCCGAGGCCGCCAAGGAGGTCGGGGCCTTCATCGTCTACGATGCCGCCCACGTTCTGGGCCTACTCGCCGGTGGTGAATTCCAGAAGCCCTTCAAGGAGGGGGCCGATTTCATAACGGCCTCGACGCACAAGACCTTTCCCGGGCCCCAAGGTGGACTAGTTCTCGCGCAGATCCGGAACAGGAGGGGAGATATCACCAAGAAGAAACGGTTGGCAGCACAGAACGTCCAGATGGGCGTTTTTCCACTCTCCGTTTCCAGCCACCACCTGAGGCGCCTTCCGGCGCTTGGACTTGCCAGCGTGGAGATGTGGGCCTTTGGAAAGGACTACGCGAGGCAGATAATTCAGAACGCGAGGAGAGCCGGTGAATACCTTCATAACAAGGGAATCAAGGTCCTGGGCGACAAGAAGGGCTTTACCATGTCCCACCAGATAGCCGTTGATGTCCGGGAACACGGCGGTGGAAGGCTGGTCGCCAGCAACCTCGAGAAGGCCAACATCATTGTTAACCGAAATCTCATGCCCTACGACGATCCGTCAAAGACCAAGGACCCATCAGGCCTCAGGATAGGTTTCCAGGAGGTCACCAGGCGTGGGTTCAAGGAATCCGACGTGGAGGAACTCTGCGACCTTATGCTCCGCGTTATCAAGGGCGAGGCCACCAGCTACGATAAACTTCGCAACCAGACAAGGGAACTCAGGGAAAGATTTCAAAACATCGAGTATGGTTTCAACAGTGTTGAGGAATCCCTGCAGTACTTCTCCTGATAGGAAAGCTCGTTCGATAATTCAGACCGTCCTAGCCATGGCCATTATCATCTGCCTTGTGCTCTGCTCATCGGGGTGCATTATGGACGACATCGAATCGATGATAAACATACTTGACCAGAACCATCCTGGAAGCTTCGACCTGGAAATCCTGGGAATAACCCTAGCCCCCGAAAATCCTGGTGCCGGCGAGATGGTCGAGGTCTCTGTAACTATCGCCAACAGGGGTCGAAAACGTTCGAAGGATGTACCATTATGCCTGACCATCGGTAACCAGGAGGTATCTAGATCCACTGTTCCCCCGATCAATGGTGGTAACCAGCTAGTCATCGCCCTCGAAAACCGCCTTGCCCTCCCCTCCGGAATTACGACCCTAAAATTAGATATAGGGACCGGTGAGGACTCTGACGATGCTAAACGGCATAACGACATTCTGGCGACAACAATAGTGGTGGGAGAACCATCAAATACCAGCCAATTCTCCTGGAGCTACGGTGGCCTGGAATGGTACCTAACTTTACGCTCCCCCGCGGGGGATATCCGGGTCCTGGACCAGGAAAGACCGATCTACTCATACGACGATTATCTGGAATTCATTAAACCCGGTGACCGCACGGTTAGTGCCCTTGCCGATGCCCTGAGCTTCTATACCGATCACATGGAATACCAGAGCTACGACGAGGTCAGCTTCATTCTTGCCTTCGTCCAGGAACTCCCATACACCTCCGATCTGGAATACATGGGCCGTAACTTCCCAAGATATCCCATAGAGACCCTGATTGATGGTACCGGCGATTGTGAGGACTCCTCCGCCCTGTTCGCCTCTGTGGTCAGTAACTCCGAGTTTTTCAACTACGGGGCAGCCCTGATAATCATCGACGACCACATGGGGGTGGGGGTCAGCGGAAATGAAGGTGTAGGGGGCGTGTACTTCCAGGTGCAGACCAGCTCGAGGAGATATTACTACTGCGAGACTACGGGTAGAGGCTACGCCATCGGTGACATGCCAGAGGACTATCAGGGCGCCGAGATTCAGGAGCTCATCGAGATACACTAGGCCCGTCCTGAGATAAGAGGGCCTTCTCGAAGCTCTGTACGAAAACCCCCTCGTTTCCGGGGGGGAAAAAGGCGCCGGCTGCTCCCCTGTGCCCGCCACCCTCGCCCCCGGCAACCTTTGCGGCCTCTGAAATGGCCGAAGATAGGTCCAGCCCCTCGAGCACCAGTATCTTTGAGCAGCGAGAAGAGACCTTCGTAATCCGGCCTGTTGCCATCCCGGCGAGGGGCTTGTATGGATCAACGAGGCCACCGCCGAGGATAAGGCCCGTTACCGGCCCTATGAAGTTCTTCGGTGTGCTATCCGAGGCGAAGTACTGGAGGAAACCCCCTCCACCAAGGGATATCTCATTCCCGGTGACTTTACGTATCTCCGTTGAAAGGGTCCTTCTGTACTCCGCAAGCCCCGAAAGGACCTTTCTGTACTCATTCCCCCTCTCACCGAGTAAAACCCCCACGGCCTCCTGGGTAAATCCCATCCTGGCCGCCGAGTTAATCACCGTTGCATACTCCGATGCATACTGCAGGGGTGAGCTCTCACCTACCATCCGGTATACGCTGCCAATGATCAGGCTCGGAACCTGTCCAGCTATCCCCGGGGAGGCTTTCGTAATGCACCTCACCACAAGCTCCGAGGCCAGCCTTCGCCTCTCCTCCACATCTAGATCTCCGAGAGTTCGCAGCGCCCTGCCCTCACGGAGGGGTATCCCTATCTCTGATAGAAGCTGCATCGCCCCTGATTCGGAGCCCGACACGCCAGGAATTGGTGGATCCTGGAAGTTCTTGAGGGATATGTGGAGTGGTCTGCTCTCCCGCCCGTATAGCAGCACGTCCTTGACCTCCTCAACAAGTCCGGAGCCAACGGCATCGTTTAGGATTTCCCGGTTTAGCCCTGTTAGCTCCCCAAGAATATCCTGTCTGTCGGCTATTGCACCGATAATTCCGACCTTGGCCAGCGATGGATCATCGGTCAGGTTCCTGGCTAAAAGGTAGGCGACACCAGACCCGCTGATTTCCGTTGATCCGTCGATGCCAAAGGAGTGTGGATTGATCTGGATCATCCCATCCCAGGGCTGCCCCTCGGGCGGGTGGTGGTCAAGCACGAGGGTATCCCGACCTTCGAATTTTTCAAGGTTCCTAAGCTGACCGCTTCCGAGATCCAGCAGTATGTTTAAACCATCTACTGGACACACTTCCGCTAGATCCGCCGGGAGCACGGAAGAGATATCCGGGTCCACACCCCTTTCCCTCAGGATCCTCTGAATTATTGCCGCACTGCAGATTCCATCGGCATCCCTGTGACAGAATATCCTAGCCTTCCGGACGGACCCTATTAGCTTCGCTCCCCTCTCTATCTCCCGCTCTAGCCCCCGTATTAATGGCATAGTAAAGGGCTCTCCGGCTTTCTACCAGAGTAGCTCTTCTCCCTTCTTGATCAGCTCGATCATGGCGCTTGACTCGACCTCGTCCTGTCCATAGAAGATCTTGCCGGCGACCTTGTAGATGAAACCCTCCTTTGCGTCCTCGGGTATCTGGAACTGGAACTCAAGGTCTGCCCTCTCTTCCTTCTTCAGGGGGCCATATTCCTTCACGATTGGATCAACGTTCCACTCCTCCGGGGGAGTGAGCGTGATCCTGCCGGAGATGCTATCGAGCTTATCATTAACCACAGTAACCTTGTACTTGACCTCATCAAGGGGATACTGGGAACTCGATTTGGGATCGATGTTGTATCTGATGGGGATTTCTTCCTTCTTGCTCTGGCTAATCTTCGTCTTCTTTGACCTAGACGTCTTAAAGAGAAATAGGAGCATAATGATCCCGCTCGCTCTAATAGAGCTCTTTCTATAAATGTTATTTGAAGGTATCAGCCATGACAGGGATCAAGGGGCACCACACCGGGAGCGATTCGCCCAATACCAAGGGATCATCTTCTGTACAAGTAAATATCCGATTCCTCATCAGATTTTTCCGGTTTCCAGCCATCAAAAGTGTAGACGTGGGAAATTATACGAGTTCCCGGTCTCAGTTCTCTTTCGAGTTTCGGCCTGATACTCGCGTTCGTGCCCTGGAGGAGATACAGCAAAACGATATCGGCCTCGCCTAAATCCTGATCGTAGAAGTTCCCCCAGATTATCCTGACAGTGTGACCCAGCCTAAAAATGACAACTGCTAACCTGGTCCAGAAAACCCAGAAAGGATTAATCTCAATGCCGGTCGCCTTGGCCTTGAACTCCCTGGCGGCCAGAACCACCAGTCTTCCATCCCCGCTTCCCAGATCGTAAACGATCTCGCCGGGTTTTACATCCCCCATTTCGAGCATTTTTCGACCTATTCCCTTCGAAGAAGGCACCCATGGTGCGCCAAATAACATCCCGATCGCCATGAATAGAATTACCACCAGAAGAAAGATCGTTATGGCGATCGTGATACCGGAGAAAATGGATGTGGCCAATAGAGTCAGAACTGTTATCCGGAACACCTGCCATTCAGGGGGTTCGAGTGGTTCCAACCCGGATCTGCACCACCACCTTTATTATTTGCCTTTCGATGCATTTTTCCGGGTTCAGAGCGTATCCCCGGTTGCCCTGGTAATCGATACTTCCCGGTAGAGCTTCCTTCGAATCATGAGGGACCAGGTCAGAAAGCCAACTACCATCATGGTTCCCGTCACTGCCAGCCACTCTACGAGGTAGATCCAGAGAAAGGCCCTTTCCTTGAGTTCGATTGCCCTGTCCTCAATCGCCGTCATCCTGGCCTCCATCTCGTCGAGAATGACCAGGGCCTCCTCGTATCTCTGCTCGAAATAGAGAGAACGTACCTCACTGCGGCCTTCTGTGACTATGTTTAGATCCTCCTCGAGTTCACCAATGGTCGCACCGAAGGCATCTATGAATTCAATAAGCGACAGAGTAACCGCCCTGCGCAGGAGGTAATCGCCGAAGGAAACCCTCACGTTATGGACTATGGCGATGTTGGTTAACGGCTTCATTCCAACAGACCAGTAGACCATATTCAGGAAAAGGTCCCCACCGTAGGGATTTGTCGAGGGATCTCCTCTATAGGTTGAGCCCCACCAGGGTTCATCCAGATCATTGGCGACCACAGATACCCGGGCCTCTGCATCGCCCACTTCCCAGCTCACATAGAAAGGGGTGTTGAAGGGTGCAACCGTTGCCCACTCCACTGATCCCTGCCTTGGGTGTATCTGACCTAGCCTTGGCCCGGTGTATTTCTCCAAGCCGAGGTTCTTGAAGGGGGTGAAGATTGGTGGCAGGTCCATCTCGCTTATGCTTATCCGAAACCCACCGAAGAGATTCACGTAGCCGGATGAGTACTCGTGGGGAACCAGCTCCCCCATCATATTCCTCGCCCACGCGATAAACTCGTGGTCCTCGTGGGGGAGGGAGTTAAACAGGGCAACCCCCTCGGACTGGATTGAGTCGTACATGAGCTTTTGCATTTTGGTGGTCGTGAACCTGGTAAAAAGCTCCTCCTCTTCGCAGATCACGATCATGTCGTATAGCTCGAGGAGCCTTTCCATGGTTCTGGGAAAGTAGATCGACGTGAACTTGATGAGATCCCTGTCGGGCATCTGTCGCTGTGCCATCGGTATCTCGAAGTAGTCTATTATCAGGTCCTCGTCGAGCCAGTCATTTATCGGTGACCCCCCACGGCCTACGTCCCCAAGCAACATCATGCCTATTCCATCTCCCAGGTCCCTTACACCAGAGACCATGGGTGAAAACAGAACAATGGCGAGTGGAATTAAGTGGAGGTATCTCACCACCCGGAGTATTGGGCTTGACCTGAAAAATCTAAGGATTCACCCGGCCAGTTTGGGAGGGGAAATTTATCTGCTAATCTCAAGAAGAAAGGCCATGCCAGATGTTGAAATCGAAGCCTTGGATATTGATAAGGAAGAGGAAGACCAGGTCATCATTGGGATGGCCAATTTCACAATAAAGACCTGTGATGATCTCTTCAGGGCTGTACTGTCAGCTGTTCCCGGTGTCAAGGTGGGGGTCGCCATGAACGAGGCCGCCCCCATGCTCACCAGGTGCACCGGGAATGAGAGAAGGCTCGAGGAGCTTGCATCCCGGACCGCACTTGAAATTGGCGCATCTCACGCATTCATCATATTCATGAGGGGGGCATATCCCATAAACGTGCTTTCCTGTATCCGGAACGTTCCCGGTGTCTGCACAATTTTGGGATCGACCGCCAATCCCTGCCAAGTGATAATCGGCAGGACCGAGCTGGGAAGTGCGATACTTGGTTTCGTTGATGGAACCCAGGTGAAATCCATCGAAAACGAGGATGGAAGGTCGCAGAGAAGGGACCTGGTAGGTAAGATTGGGTATCCCCTGGGCTAATCAGGCGAGCCGGGTAGAACGAAGGCCCATGCCTTCCAGGCCCAGATATAGTCAGGTAGCCGGTCCAGCATGTTCTTTCCCATTTTGCCGGGAACCGTAAACCGGATGATGTCCCTGCCCCCTGATATGCCTTCACGGGTTGCAAGGGCCGAAATGGCCCTCTCATCGCCCTCCACGAATACGTACTGGACCCCGGATTCGAGGAAAAGCTTGCCGGCCCCCTCGCTCGCCTCGGTCAGCAGTGCTTTAAACTGGTCCTCCCTGGACCTTGAGTACCGTGCCTGGCTGAAACCGCCCTTCTTGCTCTTCCCTATGACATCCTTTTCCTCGAGCTTATAATCCCGCACCTCGCCATCGAGGACCCCGTATGCATATGAATCGCGGTGAACCGACATGAAGCCAACGAGGGGCCTATCGAGGTAGGCGTCCAGAACACTGACCTCGAAACCCTCGCCAGTACTGGTGCCTCCCTCCGTGACGGGGAGGGGTGGTTCAAAGTAGCAGGCCTTACGACCGGAGATAAATGCGAAAAGACCCCTGTTACTTGCGATACGCGGGACCCATGGACCCATTCCCGGGACGCCCTCCATGTGTGATTCCAGCTCCCCCGGTTCAACAGAGACGGTTATGCACTTCTTCCCCGGCTCGAAATCCGTCTCGTTAAGGAACTCCAGAACCCCATCCTGCTCCAAGTCTGCCTCCCTTTCAAGAACTGCTATCCTCTCTGGCTCGGCGGCCATTTCGCGGGATGACTCCAGCTCCTTTTTGAGATTCAGGATCTCCTCGAGCCTTTCCTCCAGCTGCTTCTCCACGCTGCCCCTCCGTGCCTCCTCATCCGCCCGTCTGCGCCTTTCCTCCCTCACCTTCTCCTGGGCATGATCGAGCTGACCGGACTTTTTCTTGATCTCCTCTCTGGCAAGCCCCAGCTCTGCTGTGACCTCCTCCAGCCTCGTTTTTACTACCTCTAGCTCGCCAGCAAGGCGATCATAGTCTGAGATTTTCTTGAAAGGGTTTGGCAATGTCTAATCCTATTCCGTGCCTGCAAAAAAATCCTTTGCCCCCAACTCACCCTCTTCAGGAGGATCGCCCCTGATCAAACGCCATGTGGCGATGGCAGCTGCAGCCGAGACAACTGCCATGCAACCAAATGAAAAGAAAAGGCCAGCCAGCAGGTTGGCGGTGGATGAAATAACAGGGCTGATAGATCCCCCGAGAAACTTGGCTGAGCTCATAAGCCCTATTGCCACGCCTTTATCATCCCTGGATTCCGTTGCGGCGCTGAAGAGCTGGGATGGTGCCGGTGAGTGGACTATCATCTGCGATATCCGGAAGAATAAAAGGGCCGGAACCGATACCACCGCCCCCTGGGCTAGGATCGCCAGGCTCTGCAGGCCCATCAGGGCCGGGATTCTCTGCCTCCTGATCTTCCGTGTGGTAACGGGTATGGAGCCGGCAAGGGCGAGATTACCGACAGTAATAACCCCTCCCGTGTACGCCGTGAGCTGGTTTTCTCCTATCCCTGCGGATTTCAGGTAAACCGGTAGAATTGGGGTCAGGAAATTCAGGGAAGCCCTGACCAGAAACATTGCCGTGAACTGTTTTTCCATCCCGGCCAGACCGCGGAAGCTTGGCTTCTTCGCCTCGCTTCCCTGACCATCGGGCCACTTGAGCAACAGCGTCATCGGGATTGCGAGGGCGATTGCCAGAGCCGATATCATGAAACATGTTCTGAATCCGAATATGGGAGCCGCGAAGCCCCCGAAGAGAGGTCCTATCATGGCACCGAGGAGCTGTGCAGTGTGCTGGTAACCCATCGCCTTCGGCATTTCCTCGTCGGGAGTTGCTGATGCTATTGCCGTAATCGCAACAATGCTGGTCCCCCCCAGAAACCCCCGCAGACCCCTTAGTAGGACGACCATCTCAACGCTACCGGCAAAGGCCAGTAGAACCGTCATCAAGGAGTGGGTCGTCAGAACCCTGACCATCATCCATTTCGCGCCGTAACGATCGGTGAGGTATCCCCAGAACGGGGAGGCGATGGCAAGACATGAACCGGCGACGAATGTGCTCAGGCCTGACCATACAGCTGCCTCGGAGAGACTCCCGACGCCGATGTCGTAGAAGATAAACAGGGTGATGAATGCGTTGATGAAGGTTATCGAAAGGGTTGAGGCGAACTGTATGAAGCACGAGGTGAATACCGTGCTACGGTAGGACTGAGGCAAGACCTGAGGTCGGGGCAACCCCCTCGATAAGAGTTTTATCCCTGAAATCCTGGCGGAATCTGGCGGGAAACCGCGGGGAGCAGATCTAACGGCCGAAGAATGGGCCGAGCTTACGAAACTTGAAGGGGATAGGCTCTTTCTTAGACGGGCAAATGAGGACTTCGAGGTCCGGGAATCCTCCCAGTGGTGGCAGCACTACGTTGATGCCATCAGCTCTGCCCTCCATCACGGTAAGGTACTGGCCCATCTCAAGTCAGGCCATGTCGACGCAATGGTTCTGGTAGACGACACCGGGAAAAGGATCACCATCCGCAAGCCCTGGAAGCTCTGGTAGGCCCTGCACGGGAATATCTATAACAGGGCGCTGTGCATCACGAAGCCAAGTGATAGGATGAATGACAGGGAGAGGTTCCAGGCCTGCATGCACTTCAAGGAAACGGACAGACCGCCTTTCTACGAGTGGCTAAACTTCTGGCAGGAGACCGTTAACCGATGGCGTGGCGAGGGTTTGCCCGCGGATGCCAATCATTACGAGTACTTTGGCTTCGACAAGAAGGAGGGGCTCGGGATAGATTTCGGCCCCATACCCAGCTATGTCACCCGCGTTATTCAAGAGGACGATAGGTACACCGTTACCGAGAGCACGGGAGGTGGGCTGAGGTGGGTCGCCAAGTCGCTCAAGGCCGGGACCACCATACCCCAGTTCATGGAGTTCGGGGTTAAAACGCCCGAGGACTTCGAGAAGATCAGGGACAGGTATGATCCCAATGACATGAGGAGGTATCCCAAGAACTGGAGCCCGGAGCTCATGGAGTATTACCGGGAGATCGATCACCCCGTGGGAATATACTTACCCGGGCTGTTCGGGAACGCAAGGAACATGATAGGTCTGAAGAACCTGATCCTGATGATCTTCAAGCACCCCGATTTCGTCAAGGAGCTCTTCAACTTCCTGGCGGATTTCCAAGTGAAGGCCGCCAGCAAGGCCCTGTCAGAGGCCAAGATCGACTTCGCCAATATCTGGGAGGACATGGCCTATCACAGCGGACCCCACATATCCCCACAGCAGTGGCGGGAGTTCATGCTCCCAGGCTACAGGAGGATCACAGGATTCTTGAAGGAACACGGCGTTGATGTAATCATGGTCGACAGTGATGGGAACAACGACGCCATCACCCCGTGCTTCCTCGAGGGTGGGGTGAACTGCCTCTTCCCACTGGAGGTCGCCAGTAACGAGGACGCCTTGCGACTGAGAAAGGAATACGGCCACCGTTTACTTATTGTGGGTAACATCGACAAGCGTGCCCTCGCCAGGGGTGGGGCCGCCCTGGAGAACGAAGTACACTCGAAGCTCCCCTTCATGATCGAGGATGGGGGTTACATCCCAAGCGTGGACCATTGCGTGTCAAGCGACATATCGTTCCAGAACTACTCCCGGTACATCGAGCTTGTGAAGGGCTACTGGAATTCCTAGGATTTTCCAAGTCCAAGAGGGGGCCTAGGAAAAAGACTTTAAGTTATTCCAACAGCCCCCTGCCCAGGGTAACATGGGAGAGGAAGCGCCTAACATATACCAGATCCTTGAATCCTTCCTCAGGGAGAATCTGGGCTCAAAATACCAGGGAGAGGACCTCGAGGAGCTCATAACCACCGCCAAGGATCTGATCAGGGCCCAGAGTGAAAAAGAGGTCCGCAAGAGGGAACCCGAGGATAGAGGGCCAATGCCCAGGAAGCCCCTTCTCGAAAGGGAGCCAGGTATCGAGGATAAACTGCTTGAATCACTCAGGCAGAGCATAAAGGAAGAAGATGAAGAATGATTCTCGCCCGTCTCCTGCTCAGCAATTTCAAGAACTTCGGGGAAAAACCGGTTAGGTTTGCCCCCGGTATAAACGTCCTCCAGGGGCCCAATGGGTCCGGGAAGACGACCATTCTGGAGGGAATCGAGTTTGCTTTTTACGCCTCGGTTGCCGGAAAAACCGGTCTCGAGCCCCTCATCAAGGTAGGGGAAGCGGTTTCATCGGTGGAGCCGACCTTCGAAAGCAGCGAGGTCGAAAGGCCCCACGAGTACAGGGTTGTCAGACAGCTAGCAAAGGGGGAATCCGGTGCATCTTCAACCCAGACCCAGCTATTCAAGGACGACGTCGAGGTTTCCTCAAAGAAGGCGGCCATAGACGAGGCACTTCTTGATTTACTTGGGATAAGCCACTCCTCCTACGGTAACTCCTGCTATATCAGGCAGGGCGAGATAAGAGCCCTGCTGGAGGCCGGAAAGGACAGGGAAAGGGAGATCGATCGGATGCTAGGTCTCGGGGTTTTCGAGGATGCCTGGCGTGATCTCCGGAGGGTTCAATCGGGCCTTGAGAGGGATGTATCTTCTGCGAACGAGGACCTCATAAAGGCTGAGGCAGAGATGGATAACCTCTCCTCGATCTCGAAGGATTTAACTCAGAGGATGGAGGAAAAGGTCAGGTTGGAGGTGGAGGTGAAAACTGCCCGGGAAAAGCTAGGCGATCTTACTACTCTCGAGACCCCGGCCGGGCCTGCAGGTGACCTCATCCGACTCGAGAGGGCCCGTTCCACCCAGTCGCAGAAAATCATTGGCATGGAGGACCAGCTCTCCCAGCTCGAGGACAGGATCGAGGGAATAAACGACAGGCTACTTGAAATGGAATCCGAGATGCTCAGGCGTAGGAACAGGATCGACTCCCTTGGCGATGAGAGGCAGTCGCTAATTGCTCGTATAGATAAGGTCGATGACGAGTCAAAACGCGCCGAGGAATCCTCAAGGGACATGGAGGCCGAGGTTCACCGCCTTGAGGCAATGCTCGAGGTCCAGAACGACTTCATATCCTCATTCTCAAGGATGGAGGTCAGGGGGGAGGCGAAATGCCCCCTCTGTGGTTCCGAGCTCACCAAGGACCACGCCCGGGAGACACGCAGGAGCCTCAATGGGAAGGTCAGGGATCTCCAGGAGAGAATCGACAGGAAGGCAACCGATATCCGCAGACTGGAAAAGGTCTCTAACTCCTCCAGCTCCCGTAGGGATAGGCTGAGGTCGCAGCTGTCCGAGGTCGAGAAGGAACTTTCCGAGGCAGAGGCAGAAAATACGGGGCTCCAGGTATCAAGGGACGAGATAGATGCCGATACCGCCTCCCTCCTCACCCGTAAGAGGGAGCTGGAGGAGGAGCTGGGGCAGGAGAAGGATGTGCTGGCGGAGATAGAGAAGCAGCTCTCCGAGACCCCGGGAGAGATGGGAATCGACGAGCAGATGGCCGATTCCCGTGCAGAATACCTGGCAAACAAGCGCATCCTGTCCCGGCTTGAGGAGGAGATCCCCCAGCTGATGGAAAAACTTGCCGAGCAGCAGGCAAAGAAAACCCAGCTACGTGATGCCCGGGAGCGTCACGGATCCCTTAACAAGAAACTCGAGCAGGTCAGGGACATACGCTGGGCCTTTAACAACATCGGTCCCTATGCGAGGCAGAAGCTCTTCATCTCCGTGGCGGAGCGGGCCCGTGATCTGTTCTCCCGAATATACTCCACGGGACCAATATCCGAGATATCCCTTACTCAGGACTACGATGTCCAGGCCGTAACTCCCTCGGGTGTAAAGCTCGACTCCAAGCAGATGTCCATTGGCGAGAGGGTCATGGCCGGTCTCGCTCTCAGAATCGCCCTTGCACAGGTCTGGCAGGGAAAAACCTCTTCTGACGAGGAGAAGGTTGGAGCGCCGGGATTTCTAATACTCGATGAACCCACAGAGTACCTGGACGAATCCAACGTAAGGACCCTTGCCCGCACCATCGCAGGTCTTAAGGCCCTGGGCCAGATCATCATCGTCACCCACGATCAGGGGCTCATGGAAGAGATCGGGAAAAAATCTGAGATTAACAGGATCGTCCTAACCAGGCCCCGTAAAAAGGGTTGAGAAGGTCAACCCACACCGGCATCCTTCAAAGCCCCGACCATTTCATCCTCGGTGAATAGCACTGCCTTGGAAAAGGAGCCGGTGTGGTCGTATGAGTCCCTCCCGGGTCCGGCGGAGTAATACATCACTAGCATCCTTCCATTGGCAAATACCGTGACACTGGGGTAACCGCAGTCACCGCCGGGCCTGTCATCGGCAAAAATGAGCCTTGAACCGGATTCCCAAGTGCGTCCAGAGTCGGTGCTCACCATGCCCTGAACACCGAATGGTGGATGCCTGTGCCCGAAGACGAGTAGGAGCCAGCCATTTGAGAGCAGGATTATGTCCCCTGGATGCTCGGAGTCCCCTGTTATCCTCACCGGCTCGGTCCAGGAGTAACCGGAGTCATTTGAACGTGACGAGTAAAGAGCATCAGGGTGATCCAATGCCGAGCGTAGAACTGCCAATATCTCC
>Ga0180434_10000241_pt1 | contig 83553 bp, 66 predicted proteins | sample SS_ome_7_FD_132453 | JGI IMG/M metagenome (GOLD analysis project Ga0180434, IMG submission 132453) | Hypersaline lake sediment archaeal communities from the Salton Sea, California, USA - SS_1_D_2 metaG | ecosystem: Environmental > Aquatic > Non-marine Saline and Alkaline > Hypersaline >... | reverse complement strand
GCATCCGGCCTCAGCAGGCCGGCGACAAGTTTCAAGAGGGTGCTCTTGCCGGCGCCGTTAACCCCGCACACGCAGACGGACCAGCCTGCTTCAAGACGCAGGTCTACGCCGTCAAGAACCACTTTACCGCCGAAAGATTTCCTGACACCCCTAAGCGATACAACGGGACTGTGAAAAACCATAGTCCAATACCCCGCGGCCGCATGTTCGAAAATTCGCCCGGCGCCTGTCCGCACGACGTTATAGCAGCGACAACTTCGCGTGCAAGCAGATATCCGTGTGAAAAAATGCGCTGCAGCGCGCCGTCTCGCCCTGCGGGGCTAAAGCGGACCGCCTTCAGGCGCATCCGGCGGCGTGAACTTCTGCCTCGCAAGGGCGCCAAACGCGAGAACCGCCCCTAAGACCGACAAGGAAATACCTATCCATATCCAGTTTATCAGCGGCTTTACGGACACCAGCAGATTTATGGCACCGGTATGGACTTCAAGGTCGACCAGCGCCACGTAAAGATCGTAAAGCAGCGTCCTGTGGATATCAACCTCGCTGGTCCGTCTTTGCCCGGAATAGAACGCCTGCGCCGGCGCCAGCTCAACCACGGGCTGTCCGCCGCGCCGTGCTGAAACGTCCGCCGTCACCAACACGACATGAGCGCGGTGGTCGGCCCGAAGGTTCTCGTAGGCCAATTCGAAATTGCCGATCGACAGCTTCTCCGAAGGCCTCAAAACCGCGGTTTCGGTGATCCCGTAGCCTCCGGAGCCTGCGATACCCAGAAAGACCAGAACCACCCCCAGATGAACCAACATGACAGCATACCTTTTCAGCCCCCCGCCGGCCCTCATATCGACCGACATATTTAAGAACGCGAATCCGCAAAGTATAAAGCAGCTGAGGGCCAGCTTGCCGGTCAAAAGCCAAAGGATCACCGCGGCGGCTGAGGCCGACACAGCTGCGACAATGCGGCGGCTCTTACAGCGATTCTGTCTTATCAGCGATGCACAAACGCTCATGAGTAGAAGAACGGCGAGACCCGGCACTGCGGTGATCTTCGTGAAATATTCGGGCTTCAGGGTGACAGTCCTCGAGCTGACCAAGCCGCTGAAAAAAGGAAAAATCGTGCCGGCGAATATCACCGCCGCAAGCAGCATCATCAGCCAGTTGTTGAGAATCACAAATTTCGGCCAGCGTGACCGACAGCCGGCAACGACGGTTTTTTTGCGCCTTGAAGTCCTCCAGAAGAACACCGCCGCCGCAGCCCATATCAAAACCAGCAAGACAAGAAAAAGAATGCCCAATCCCGGCTCCGGGAAAGCGTGGACACTGGATACAAGCCCGTAGCGTGTCAGAAACGTCCCGAAGATGCACAAGCTGTAAGTCAAAATGCAGAGCACCTTCGCCCACGTAGCAACCGACGCCCCTTGGCTGTAGAACCGGAAGCAGTGCACCAGTGCCGTGGCCGCAAGCCAAGGCATAAGCGATGAGTTTTCCACAGGGTCCCAACCCCAGTAGCCCCCCCATCCCAACTCCTCATAGGCCCACCAGGACCCAAGACCGATCCCGACCGTCAGGAAAAGCCAAGCGAAAAGCGCCCACCGGCGGGCCGTATGAACAAGACGCCGCGATTCTGACTCGCCGCCCAGCGCCAAAACGGCGAAAGACCAGGCGAAACTGACCGCAAAGGCCGCGTAGCCGGCGAAAAGCGTCGGGGGGTGAAGGGCCATCGCCGGGTGCTGAAGCAGCGGGTTAAGGCCGGCCCCATCCTGCGGAACCAAAACATCGCGGGCGAAGGGGTTCTTGTCCGCCAGCATAATAACGATAAAGAAGACGTTGACGAAGTTGGCCGAGGCCCGCGCAGCGGAATTAAACGAATCCTCATCCGGTCCGATTCGGCAGAACGCGTAATTCACGAATGCCGCCTGAAGCAAGGTCCAGAAAAGGAGCGAACCGGCCGCACCGGCCCAGAAAGCGCTTATCTTGTAAATAAGCGGCAGCTGCCGGGAAGTATGAGCCGCCACATATGCGATGCTGAAATCACAGCGGACAAGCGCAACGCAAAGAAGCACCGAGGCAACCGCGACACATACGGCCGCACCAGCCGTCGCCGCGCGGGCCAAACCACCAAGGGACCGGCGCCGCAACCCCTGCAAATCCGCCAAAACGGCCAGCACGCCGAAGCAGCCGGCAATGATTAAAACGAGGCTACCCAGCGTCGCCATGGGCTACCGAAGCCTCGATTTGTACTTGGATTCGCACCTGGTCATAAGCATGTCGGCGTGGAAAACGCCGTCGGGGCCCAGACGGCCCTCCACCACAACTTCCCTGCCTTGTGAAAAATTGCCCGGTACCACCTTGCCGTATTCGACTTTCAGTTCGGAGGCGGCTCCCGCCAAAGTGAATGTCAGGGTCATAGGTTCCATATCGCGTTCGACCGTGCCGGGCTTAACAATCCCGGCCAGTCTCAGCGAAGCGGCCGAGGCGGCGTCCGGGTTCGCCATAAAGTCGTCCACAGAGTAATAGTATGACCAGGAGGACCGCATGCTAAGATACACGAAATATGAAATTCCAGCCGCTATCAGGATAAGACTTGCCGCCGTCTTGACACCGCTAATAGCTTTATGATTCATAACCTTGAACCGAAACGCGCATCAAGTTTGAAACATCGGACCACCGGAGCCTCGAGCAACTGACTTGAATCGATTTGCAGTTTAAAGCGAATGTGTTTGAGTATCCGCAGCACACACCGCCGGTTTCGGGCGACGACCGTGAACCAGACATTGAAAGTATCTTTGCGAAGGTAACAGTGGGTAATCTCGTCGAAGCCCTTCAATACTTCAGCGCACTTGCTGACACTTTCAGGCGGGATACTGACGGCGGCCAACGTACCGGTGAGGCCGAACTTTCGGTTATCCAAAACCACTCCCATGCGCCGTATCAGGCCCCGTTCGATCAGGCCTTTTACCTCTTCGAGAAGCTCGGAACCGGTCATTTGCAAACCCGCCGCCATGATTTCGTACGGCCGCCTTTCCAGCGGAAACCCGCTCTCGAGAACTGCAAGGATCTCGAGATGCCGTTCACTGATGCCGCCGGAAATACCCTTGTCATAGTCGCTTTTCATAAATCTCAAATGTTGTGCGCCGTTGACGATAAGACGCGAAAAACGTATCATAGCGTCATCCGGGCCTTATTCAAAGGCCGAATCCGGCCGGCATCAGCGGCAACCGGTGGGATTGGTCAGGCCCGGCCCTTTTCGGGAGAGGTTTCAGCTTTTCGAATATACGTATGGGCAAAGGAAAGGTTTATTTCGTCGGAGCCGGCCCCGGCGCGGCCGATTTGATCACCTTAAAAGGTGTCCGTGTCATACGTACTGCTGACGTCATCCTTTACGACCACCTGATACCCCCCGAACTGCTTCAGCTGGCCCGCCCGGCGGCAGATCTGATATCGGTAGGGAAATTCGCGGGCAGACATACCCTCGGCCAGGACAAGATCAACGCCTTGATCGTAGAGAATGCCGGAGCCGGAAAGATCGTTGTAAGGCTCAAGGGAGGAACCCCCTTTCTGTTCGGCCGCGGTGCGGAAGAGGCCGAGGCCTGCTCCGAAGCCGGCTTTGAATTCGAGGTCGTGCCCGGAGTTACAAGTGCACTTGGAGGAGCAGCCTACGCGGGCATACCGCCGACGCACAGGGACTACAACTCCGACGTGGCCATAGTTACCGGACACCGCAGGAACAATGGTCCGGTTCGAATTCCGGACGCCGAAACTCTGATTTTTCTCATGGCCGTTTCCAATATCAAAAATATAATCGCCGAACTGCTCAAGTCGGGCCGTTCCCCTGAAACCCCCATAGCCGCCGTCGAGAACGCGGCCCTCTATAACCAGAAGGTCATCACGGGGACTTTAAAGGACTTTCCCGACAGAATCGCCAAGACCGGCATCAAGGCGCCGGCGATATTCATAGTCGGAAAAGTCGTCGATCTGAGGAAAAGACTCGACTGGTTCGGCGCCAAACCGAGAATCCTTGTCGTGGGCACCCACCCGGAAAAATATGCCCGCTTCGGAACCATAGTGCACCGACCACTGATCAAAACCATACCGCTGGACGATTACACCGCCGCGGACAAGCTGATTGCGGAATCAACGGATTTCAACTGGCTGGTCTTCAGCAGCACCAGCGGGGTCAGGTTCTTTTTCGAGAGACTCGCCGCCGCAGGCCGCGATGCGAGATATCTGGCGGGTGTGAAGGTCGCTGCAATAGGTGCCACGACCGCCGAAGCGCTCAAAGGCCGCGGCATCATCACTGACATCGTGCCGAAAGACCAGTCCAGCGCCGGGCTTTTCGAGCGGTTATGCAAGAAAAGACTGGACCGGGTTAGGTTTCTACTGGTCAAGCCGGTCATCGGATCAAAGGAACTGTCCGAAAAGCTCTCGGCCGCCGGCGCCTCAGTCGAGACAGTCGCCGTTTACAACACTGTGGAAATTAAGCCTGCCGCGGTCAACTTCGACTTTATCGACAAGATACTGTTCACCAGCGGTTCAACGGTAAGGGCTTTTTTGAGGCGATACAGATCGGTTCCGCCGCGTGTCGAGGTTCTTTGCCTGGGTAAACCCACGCTCGAGGAGGCCAAAAGACACGGCATAAAGGCCGGCCTGATGGAGAAAGTAGACGAGTAGACGAGTAGGGCCAGCCGCCCCGGGGGCGGCAGGCGTGGAAGCCGCCGTAGCCTGCCCTGAGTGAGCGAAGTGAGTCGAATGGGGCGGTTGGAGGAATCGAATGATGGCATGCTTTCAGCCTGCACAGGGCAAGGCAGGGGGTAGTTTCTTAGGAGGAGGTCGGCGGGCTAATCGGCACTGCAGGGAAAGCTAAAATATGCGGGCAAAAACGACTGTACCATCAACGCTGGGTCGAACAGCGGTATTCGCGGTGTTGTCTCTGGGCCTGACCGGGGTTGTTCCGGCGGTCGTACACGCGTTAGGCGACGAGATCGTCTCGGCAGTTCTCCCGCTGCCTCGGCACGTCGCGGCAAGAGGGAATGATTTTCATCTGACGGAACGGACGGTAATCGTCGATTGCGGCAGGGACCAGGCCGACGAGGATTTCGGGCTGTGCTTGTTCCAGCGGTACGTTGAGGAGAGATTCGGGCTGCGGTTGAAGAGGGGGAAGATCACAGGGGCGGATGAGCTTCGAGATGCGATCGTTGCCGGCGATGCCCGCAGGGATCCGTTATTGGAGTGTATCCTGCGGTCGAAGGGACTGGAGACGAGCGACGATATCGGCCAGGAGGGTTACCAGTTGTGGGTTGCTGACGACGCTGTGATCGTCCATGCCAATACATCCGCCGGCTTGTTCTATGGGATTGCGACTTTAAAGCAGCTTGTTTACCAATCGCGCAAAGGCCCCGCTGTGAAGGCAGTGGAGATTACGGACTATCCGAGGTACCGGCTGCGCGGGCTTCAGTTTGATGCCGGCAGGTGTCCGCAGTCGATTGCGATGATGAAGCGCATGATTCGCATATGCAGTTTGTTTAAATTGAACTTCGCTATCTTTCGCGAGGGCGATGACGAACTGAACGCCGTCCGCTATAAAAGCAACAAATTGGGATCTCTTAATCCTCGTGCGATTTCAACTGAAGAGATGGCAGAGCTTATTCGGTATGCTCACAGGTATCATATCAGGATAATCCCAGAAGTCGAGTCCCTCGGCCATTCCGCGGCAAAGGGTTTCCATTATCCTGACCTTCTTCACCCTGGAGGAAGACGTCAGAAATACGAGGGCATCGGGATACATCTGCGAAAACGCCGGCTCGTCCTTGAAAATCCACAGACGTATGAGCTGCTGCGGTCGATATACTCCGAATGGGTTCCGATGCTTGCGAGCCCTTATATTCACCTCGGTTGTGACGAAGCAGGCAGGGGAACCGGCGAGCACCTGGCAAGGCTGACATCTATGTTGAATGAATTGGGCAGGGAACACTGTCGTACGATACGTCCGATTGTCTGGGCGGACGCCGCGCCGACGCCGGAGGCCCTGAAGGGGCAGGTGATTCGCTGCTTGTGGGCTTACGGAGAATCGGGCGGCAGGGAAATTGACGTGAGCAACAAGTTTCTCAACGTACATAATCAAGGTGTGAAGGAACTGGCGGAACCTGGCTGCCGGGAGGAAGTCCTGATGGCGGGCGGATCGGATTCGTATCATACGCCGCTGGCCAAGGCCGAGTACGAAAATGCTCTGCCGAATATTTACTCCTGGTGTCAGTTCGGAAAGGACAAGCTGAACTTCATCGGGATATTCGCGGTGCAGTGGAGCGGGAACCAGCATGACCTTTGGCTGCCGGACGACCTGACCGTCGCCGAATACGGCTGGACCCCGGATAAGCCGACATTTGATTTCGAGAAATGCATGAGGCGCATCAAGGAATCGCTTTCGAAGGTGAAGGACTATACGGATCCCCGGCCGGAGGAGGTCGATCGGCCCTGCTGGGACGGCATCTGGCTCACCGAGGACGATAAATGGGGCCAGGATATAATGGGCAGAGCGGTCCTAATTCTGCAGGATAATGACGCAGAAAAATCCGAAAGTGTTCTCGGCGAAAAATAGGCGAAAGGCTGTATGGCATGCGGCGAATTTGCCTTTATACGTTATCGAGCGTCTCAACCGCCGGCCGCGCGGCTAGGTTGAATTGCTCGATTACAATCTGGCGCTGGCGATGGTATCTACTGCCTACTTGCCTACTGCCTTCCGCCTCATACCGGCATGTCGAACAGTTCACCGCGGCCGGCCAGTTCGACTTTCTTCCGCTGCGACAGACCGATCTGCGTATCCGACAGGTAGCAGGCCGGCTCCGGCGCCCACGGATCGCCGAACCGAAGGTCAGCCCGAACCCTAAGGCCGCCACCGCAGGCGTCAAGGAACCTGCAGGCCCCGCAGCGCCCCTTGAGACGGTACTTGCGGTCTCTCAGACCAGTCAGAAGCGGTTCGTACGGATCGGTCCATATCCGGCTGAACGGCCTTTCACGGACGTCCCCGAGGGCATAGTGATGCCAGAACTGATCGGGATGCACGATCCCGTCGAAATCGATGCAGCCTATACCCACCCCGCTGCTGCAGAGCCCTCCGCCGTTCCACGTAAGCAGATTCCAGACCTCGGCCGCCCTGCGCGGGTCGCGTTCCAGCAGCTTAAGATACAGATAGACACCGTCGACGTGATTATCGACGGTAAGTATTTCGGACTGCCGGTCGCTTCCACACAATTGCACCGTCCGTTCCAGTATCGTATCGACAGCTGAGACGGTCTCTTCGCGGGTGAGAGCTTCGCAGGCCATGGCCCTTCCGGTCGGAACCAAATGATAGAAACAGACCCTCTCGACACCCTCTGATTCGACAAAGTCAAACAATAAGTCAAGCTGGCGGAAATTGACTTTCGTCAGTGTCAGCCTCAGCCCGACGCGGACACCTGATTTCATGCAATTCCTGAGGCCGCCAACCGCCCTGTCAAACGCCCCGGCCGTTCGCCTGAAATCGTCGTTGACGCGCCCGATCCCGTCCAGGCTTATGCCCACGTACGAAACTCCGGCATCTTTGAGCAGCGCGGCTGTCTCGCCTGTTATGAGCGTGCCGTTGGTCGATACTGCCGCAACCGGCCCTCTCGCCGCCGCATACGCGGCCAGTTCGAAAATATCCGGTCGCATCAGCGGCTCTCCACCCGAAAAAAGAATCGCCGGCACATTAAAACCCGCCAGGTCGTCGATGACGTTCTTGGCCTGGGCAGTGGAAAGCTCCCTTTGGCCCTTCACAGCGCCGCTGTCGGTGTAGCAATGAACACAGTTCAGGTTGCAGGCCTTTGTTATGTTCCAGACAACAACAGGCCGGCGCCTGGTTACATCGGCCGGCGCGATGCAGGCACGGTTCTGCGCATCATCGGCAGTTCCGTACCTGAGCCGATCGCCGGGCGTCGCCCGGCCGCAATATAATTTACTTATGTTGGTCATCTATTCGTCACGGCGGCCCCGTCAAGCCCGCGATGCAGCCGGGGCGTATATACAAAAAGGCTCCTCGGCCATGTAATCACCCGTGGCCGCGTAGGCCCTCGCCCTGCAGCCGCCGCAGGACCAACGCCAATCACAGATGCCGCATTTTCCCCCCAGCCGGCGGCGGTCGGCCAGGCCCGCCAGTATTTCGCTTTCGAACCATATACTTGCAAGCGGCTTTTTCAGGCAATTACCACATGATACCGGAAGATATCCGCACGGAAAGACCTCTCCGCCGTGGCCGACGAACAGGACGCCCCTGCCGGCCAGGCAACCGCCGGCGGCACCGTGGCCCGACGGCTTCATGATATCGGCGCCGGCGGGATTAGAGCTTCGCATATACGACCGCCCATGCTGACAGGCGATTCTTTCATAATGCGGCGCGCAGGTGACCTTTATCTCCAATTCGCGGCGGCTTTCGAGACGAAAGATTTCCAGCAGCGTCTGTTCATACTGCCGTGGCGTAAGCAGTTCGGATTCGGGCAGAAGCCGCCCGCAGCCTACCGGAACCAGCATGAAAAAATGAACGGCCGCCGCGCCGAGGGAGCCGCCGAGATCGTAAAGGCGGGGTAGATACCGGTAATTTCCCTTGGTGACGGTTACATTAATCTGGAACGGAACACCTGCGGCCCGCAGCCGCGTGATGCCTCCTACCGCCTTTTCGAAGGCCCCCTGCACCTGTCTGGATGCATCGTGCGATGGCGCGTCCGGACCATCGATGCTGACCGCAACGCGAGCTATGCCGCTGCGATTTATCCGCCCGGCGGTTCGTGAATCAATCAGGGTTCCGTTGGTGGCCAGTGCACAGTGCAGCCCGGCGGCGTGGGCGTTCTCCGCCAACTCGAACAAGTCCGGGCGGCACAATGGCTCGCCGCCGCTGAAGACCATGATCGGCATGAAACTCTGTTCCTCGCCCAGGCGGGAAACCTGTTCTATCAGCCGCTTCGCATCAGAAGTGCACAGGTCACTTCCGGCGGCCTTATTTGTTTCAACCCGGCGGCAGTATCCGCAGGCGAGGTTACACCTTACAGTCGACTCCCAGAAAAGAAGCCTCAGTTTTCGGTGTGGTTTGGGAATCTCTTTCATGCGTCCGGCTTTCCGCCGTTACTCCGATCCTTTGAGCTGATCGTCTCGGCCCCCCGGACCATGTTTTCAACAAGTTTGGCGGCCTCGGCGGCGCCGTGCTCGCGACTGACGTCGTTGGTGTGCGCGATAACGCAGTGGAGAAGCTTTCTGACGATACGCGTGACCGTGGCCTCAAGCACCTGCCGGCATTCGGCATTGTATCTGGCCCCAACAAAAAACCTCTCCAGTTCGTCGCGGCTGATCTGTTCGAAGCGTCGTCTCATCCTGCCTATCAGCGGGCCGATGTCCCTGGCTTTGAACCAGTCCATGAAACCGGCGGTGCTGTCATCGACTATCTGCATGCCCCGGGCGACTTCCGTCTCGCGAACCTTGCGGTTCTGCTCAGCCAGTCGCATGAGATCATCGATCGTGTAGAGGTAGATGTCTTCGATCTCATGCAGGCCGGGTTCGCAGTTTCGCGGCACCGCGATATCGATAACCATAAGCGGCCTCCTGCCTCGGCGGCGGATGATGCCTGTCATCATCCGCCTGGTGATCAGGTGGCGTCCGCCACCGGCCGCGGCTATGACCATATCAGCGGAACCAATCTGGTCCTCAAGGGCCGCCCAGGACCGCGATTGCAAACCGTATCTGGCGGCCGCCTCGGCGGCCCGGTCGCCGGACCTGTTCACGACGGTGATATCACCACAGCCTTCGTCAAGAAGGTGACGAACGATAAGCTCTCCCATTTGGCCGGCGCCTATAACTACGACGCACGCCGACGCTATATCGCCCAGAAGCTGCCCCGCAAGCTCGACGGCCACCCCGGCGACGCTGACCCGCCCGTGCGCGATCGAGGTTGTGGCGTGAACTTTCTTGCTCGTAGCGAACGCGCAATGGAACAACCGGTTCAGTATCTTGCCCGTGGTACCGGCCTCGCACGCCAGCCTATAGCTGGACTTGACCTGCCCTATTATCTGCGCCTCACCGACGACCATGCTGTCAAGGCTGGAGGCGACCATCAGCAGGTGCCTGGCAGCAGCGGCGCCCTCGAACGCGTAAAGCAGGTCCTTGAAAGCGCTCTTCCCAAGACCGTGAAACTCGGATAGAAAGGCCACTAGGTCGTCCGCCGTGATTTGTTCCTCTTCGGCGGCGGCGCAGTACAGCTCCACACGGTTGCAGGTCGACAGCAGCACGAACTCCGACCGGGGATGCCTTGTCCTGAGCATCCCCAGGGCCAGGCGATTATCGGAATCTCTGAAAGCAAGCCTCTCACGGGTTTCCACACCGGCGCTTTTGTGGTTGAGGCCTACCACGAATATTTTCATTAGTGAATGGTCTATCGTCCCCGATCGGCCGCAGCGCTGCCGACATTGATGAGAAATCGCAGTCTTGTTCATATGCATTGTTGACATAAACGCTCCTCCAATAATACGCCGCGGGCAAGCTATTGATCGACGTATCTCGGCGGCGTTTTCTTAAGTTCGGTTTCAGTAACGAGCAGCCGGCAGAGGGCGACTCCGCAGGCCTCGCTCATCTTCCCGACCGTTTCTTTCAGTTCCTGAACGTCGGCGGCGTGAACCATAGCATAAAGGTTGTAAGGCCAGTTGGCGGCAGGCTCCCTTTCGTAAACGTGACTTGCCTGCCTGAAGGACGCCAATATCCGCCCCACATCTTCGACACGGTCGGCCTCGACTTCCCAGGCTACCAGCGCTCCGCTACCCGGCCCCACCTTGAAATGATTGGTGACAGCACCTATCCTTTTAAGCCTGCCTTCGCTTTTCCAGCGGCGAAGAACCCTTAGAAATTCGTCGACCCCTATGCCGACCCGGGCGGCCATTTCCTCGTAAGGGCACATGCCCGCCGGGAGACCGTCCTGAAGAACGGACAAAATTCTGTTGTCAAGGTCTGAAAGAGGCTTCTTCATCGCTTCTTAGCCGTTTCGAATCCACGGTGGTTAAAAACCGCGGCACGGCCGCAGACAGGCGGAACCATATCGTGGTCATTATATCAGTACAATGCCTCTTTTACAAGCGGGCGAGGTGCCCCGGAAAGGTGTAGGCAGCAGGTAAGAGGCAGTAGGCAAGTAGACGAGTAGGGCCTGCCGCCCCGGGGGCGGCAGGCGTGGAAGCCGCCGTAGCCTGCACAGAACAGGCACAGCCAGGATGGCTGTCCCCCAACTGAGAAAGCTCACCCGGCAAATCATGCCCGCCCGCCCCGGCGACAGCCAATCCCAGTCTCCGTCCGACATGTCAGACAAGTCCGACTGGTCCGACTATCGTACGGTTCGCGTCGGCCCGGACAGGTCTGGCGCCAGCCACTTTCGATTCCTGATTCTGGATTCTCCATAAGCTTAGCAATTGTGCGTTTGCGGGTTATCGTGTAATACTTCCATGCCGCCATAGCACTGCCACGGCGAAGAAAAAGATGGAACGAATAAGAATCGCAACCAGGGCAAGCAAGCTGGCGATGGCCCAGAGCCGTTACGTCGCGGACCTGCTTTGCCGAATCCGCCCGGGATTGAAAGTCGCCTTCGAAAAGATAACCACCAAAGGCGACCGCGACCACTCCGATTTTCTCTACAAGGCCGGCTCGGTCGGCTTCTTCACCTCCCGGGTGGAGAAATCGCTGCTCGAACGGCGGGCCGACGTGGCGGTCCACAGCTTCAAGGACCTTCCGACTGCACATACCGAGGACCTCACAATCGCGGCCGTGCCGGAGAGGGCGGCCGCCGCCGACGCCCTGGTATCATCCGTGCCGGCAGGATCAATCAGCGACCTGCCCGCCGGGGCGACCGTCGGCACCTCCAGTGTCAGGCGGATCGCCCAGCTGCGTCTTGCCAGGCCCGACATCGAGTGTGTGCCGCTGAGGGGAAACGTAGAGACCAGGGTCCGCAAGGTGATGGAGGGATCACCGCCCGCTATTGTCGTCGCCTGCGCGGGCCTGCACAGGCTCGGCCTGGATGAAGTAATATCGGCGGTCCTTCCGCCGGCGGAGTTCGTACCGGCACCGGGCCAGGGAGCCCTTGCCGTACAGGTCAGAACCGAAGACACCGAGCTGGCAGAACTTGTACGGCGGATAGACCACGCCGAGTCGCGCATCGCCGTGGAGGCCGAGAGGGTCGTCCTGGCGGCCGTCCACGGCGGCTGCAGCATACCGCTGGGAGTATACGCAGAAATTGAAGGCCGCCGGATAACGATCCGGGCAATAATCTGCGATGATCAGACCGGCCGCCACGTCAGGCGCTCGGCGGCTTGCGGCATCGACGAAGCTGAAAGCTGCGCCAAGCGTCTCGCCGAAGAACTGCTGGCCGGCGGGGGAAGGCATATCCTCGAGCAAATCAACCGCCGCCGCAGCCGGCCGAAGGCCGGCAGAGCAATTGAGCAATAGAGAAATGCTATCGCTGTAACCAACTATCGCTTAGACAAGAAGTTTGCTCAATTGCGGTCTATTTTCGATTGTTCCACTGCTCCCTCCGACTGAGTCCGCTCGCCTCGTGCTCGTAATCGTAATCGAGTCGAATTGAACGGCTATTCTACTACGGCGGATAGCACGCGGCGGCAGCCACCTTCGCACCTTCGCACGTGGTCTGCGGCAACGCCGCAGACCACAACTTACTTACGGCCGATCAACGCGGCTGCGCGCTTGGCGAAGTAGGTAATGATAATATCGGCGCCGGCCCTCTTTATCGAACCAAGCGCCTCCAGCATCGCCGCGTCGGCGTCGAGGCAGCCGGCCTTGGCGGCGGCCTTGATCATCATGTACTCGCCGCTGACGCTGTAGGCGGCAAGCGGCACGTCGAACCTTTCCCTGGCCAGGCGGATCACGTCGAGGTAGCACAGGGCCGGCTTGACCATGACGATGTCGGCCCCCTCCTTTATATCCAGGGCGATCTCCCGCATCGCCTCGCGGACATTGGCCGGATCCATCTGGTAGCTCCTGCGGTCGCCGAACGCCGGCGCCGAGTCCGCCGCCTCCCTGAAGGGCCCGTAGAAGGCAGAGGCATACTTGGCCGAGTAGGCCATTACGGCGGTGTTATGAAAATCGTTCTGCTCCAGGCACTGGCGAACGGCCTCCACCCGCCCGTCCATCATGTCCGACGGGGCCACGATGTCGGCGCCTGCCTGGGCGTGTGACAGGGCCACCTTCGACAGAAGGCGGCAGGTCGGATCGTTGTCGATCTGACCGTCCTTGACCAGGCCGCAGTGGCCGCTTTCGGTATAGGCGCACAGGCACACATCGGTTGCGACCAGAAGGCCGGGCACCTGCTTCTTGATCCGCCTGACCGCATCCTGGACGACGCCGTCCTCGGCCCAGGCCGCCGAGCCGGACTCGTCCTTTCTTTCGGGCAAACCGAACAGCAGCACCGCCGGTATACCAAGGTCCGCAGCCTCCGCCGCCTCGGCGGCAACCCGGTCCGGGGAAAAGTGGAAACAGCCCTCCATCGTTTCGATGGGCTTGCTGACACCGTCGCCTGCACAGGCGAAAAGCGGCAGGACCAGATCGTCGGCGCTGAGGGCCGTCTCGCGAACCAGCCGCCTGCTCGTATCGCCGGCCCGAAGCCTCCTGAGCCTTGTCAGTGGAAATCCCATCAAAAAGCCCCTAAATACCGCGAAATACTCCGTCCACACTATAAACGCAGCCCCGCCTTGTCAACGGCGGGTGACTGGCGATGACCCATTTTTTGGGGGCTTTCGGGCTTAAGTGGCCGCCTCATTGGCGATTACCTTAATTCAGGCTCCTTACGGCCGAAGCAGCGGGAAAAAAGGTACCAGGTATCTTTTTCGCCGCGAAAAAGATACCTGGTACCTTTTTTCCTAAGAGGATTGAAAAGGGGGCAGGTTGTAATGTTTAAATCTGCGTTAATCTGTGTTAATCTGTGTGTCAGCTTTGCGGTTGGCTTTGCAAAAGCCAACCGCGGCGGCAGGCAGGCTGACGGAAGCGAGCTTGCTCGCGGACGGCGAGCCTGACTGCCGCCGCAAGGCCCGCGCCAGCGGGCCGCGAAGCTGACCTGTGGCAAAAAAACGTTTCGGCTTGCAATGCCGCAATGCAGGGTCAGTCCAATGCGTTTTTGGCCGCCGGGCCTTTTCAATCCGGACAGGAGAACGCTATGAGCAGCAAAGATTCATGGAAATTCGACACAAAGGTCATCCACTCCTGCCAGGCGCCGCAGGACTGGCAGACCGGAACCCTGCCGCCGATCCACCAGACGGCCAGCCACCGCTTCGACACAGCCGAGCAGCTGCGGGACGTGTTCGCCGGAAAGGAGGCGGGCTACATCTACATGCGCCTCCGCAACCCCACAAACGACGTGCTGGAGCGCAAGATAGCGGCCCTCGAGGGCGGCGCCGGCGCGGTCGGCACCAGCTCCGGCATGGCCGCGGTGACCGACACGGTAATGGCGATCGCATCTGCCGGCGACGAAATCGTCTCCGGCAACAGCCTCTTCATGTCCACGTACCTGCTGTTCGCCAACGTGCTGCCGCGTTTCGGCATAACCACGAAAATGGTCGAAACGACCGATATCGACCGGTACGAGGCGGCGATCACCGACAGGACCAGGCTTATCTTCGTCGAGACCATCGGCAACCCCAAGATGGACGTTCCCGACATAAAGCGGCTCTCGGAAATAGCGCACAAACACTCGATCCCGCTTGTTGTGGACAACACCATAGTCGGACCGTACCTTTTCAGGCCGATAGAACACGGCGCCGACATCGTGGTTCACTCGCTTACGAAGTTTTTCAACGGCCACGGAAGCGCCGTCGGCGGTATCATCGTCGACGGCGGCAAATTTTCCTGGCCGCTGGACAAATACCCGCACTTCGAGCTTTCGACCGTCAAGAGGCCCGACGCGCCCTTCCTCGACAAGGTCTGGCGGGAAATCCACATCAACTTCGGCACGACCCCGGCCCCCTTCCACTCGTACCTGACGATAATCGGCCTGGACACGCTGGCTCTCCGCATGGAAAGGCATATGTCCAACGCGCAGAGGCTTGCCGAATACCTCGCCGGCCACAAGAAGGTCAAATGGGTCAACTACCCGGGCCTTTCCGACAGCCCGTCGCACCAGGTCGCCAAAAGGCAGTTCGCGGGCAAAGGCTATGGGGCCCTGCTCACGTTCGGCCTGGCCGACGAGAAGACGTGCTTCAGGTTCATCGCCGCCGTCAAGCTGGCCTACCACCTGGCCAACCTCGGCGACAGCAAGACCCTGGTGATCCACCCGTATTCCTCGCAGTACGTATCCTTCACCGAAGAAAAGCGAAAGGAGCTTTCCATACACGCGGAGATGGTCCGGGTTTCCGTGGGAACCGAACACCCCGACGACATAATCGCCGACTTCGAACAGGCCCTGGAGGCCGTTTAGCGGCGCGGTTCGAACCTTTTTTAACCGCCTGCGGTTCAGAAGCTACTTTGCTGTATTTTTTCTTCCTCGTCAATAAATCCGGTTTTTTCGCAACAAATATCATCCAATCTAAACAGCATTTTCTCCTTGTTCACCAGTGCGTATTCGCACAGATCTTTCGATTGGCAATACGTATATTTTCCCATCGCCCTGAAGGCCAGTGTGGGCCGCTTCTTTGATTGTTGAAACAACATGTTCGACAAGTTCTGAGTGACAGGCTATCGTTATCTCGATATGAGGCACATACTCTAGTGATATCTCCGGTTGCTGGTCCGCAACGTTCCTGCTTCTGTCGTGTCCAAAGCCATGGACTTCCGAACTGCTGGCTCCGGTCAGCCCTTGAATTTTATGCAATGCCAGCATCACCTCATCGAATTTGTTTTTCTTAATAAATGCAATTACCATTTTCATAACCGGAATCCCTTTGCTGTTTTTATCTACACAATTTTCTTCTCACCGTTAAGAATGACATAAAGCACGGGCAGTATGATAAGAGTCAGGCACAACGAAGTAATCAGGCCGCCGAAGATTACAGCCACAAGGGGTTTCTGTATTTCGGAGCCTGAACCTGTTGCGTACAGCATCGGTAAAAGCCCCACCAATGTCGTCAAGGTGGTCATTACCAGGGGCCTGACACGCAAATGGCAGGCTTCCATTGCCGCGTCGCATGCTTTTTTGCCGCCGAGCCGCAATTGTTCAAAAAAACTAACCAGCACCAACCCATTCTCGACCGCGACCCCCAACAGTGCGATAAATCCAATCGAGGCGGCAACACTTAAATTGATATCCAAAAGATAAATTGCCAGGATGCCTCCGACCAATGCAAAGGGCAGGTTCACCAAAATCAATAAAGCGCACTTGAACGAATTCAAAGAGGTGAACAGCATGACAAAAATAAGCAGAACGGCCGCAGGCACCACCACCTTCAGGCGGGCCATTGCCCTCTGTTGATTTTCAAACTGACCGCCCCAGACAAACCGATACCCTTCAGGCAGGTTGTTTTCTACGGACGCCAGTTTTTGTTTCCCTTCGGCGACAAAGCCTCCCATGTCTCTGCCTCGGACATTACACTCAACTATCAGCCTTCGGGCTGAGTCCTCCCGGCTGATTTGCGCAGGCACTTCCAGTTCTTCAATGGTTACCAGTTCTTCCAACGGTACATTATATCCAGCAGGAGAGCGGACAAGAATCTGTCCAATGGCATCGATGTCATTCCGCCTTTCAAGGGGATACCGCACCTGTACATCAAACCGTTTCTGCCCTTCATATACTGTCGTGGCCACGCCGCCTCCGACAGCAGTTGCGATCAACCGGTTGACATCTTCGATGTTGAGTTTATGGCGAGCCAATGCCAGGCGATCCATGCGGATCTCGATCTGAGAAAAACCTGAAACCTGTTCGATTTTGACGTCACTTGCGCCTTCAATTCCGGCAAGAACCGGTGCCACTTTTTCAGCCGCGGCCTGCAAAACCTCCATATCATCGCCGAAAATCTTTACCGCCACATCGGATTTAATCCCGCTGATGAGTTCGTTGACTCGCAGGGCGATCGGCTGAGAAAACGCCGGTTTGATGCCGGGAAATATTGCAAGTTCACGATTGATTTTCTGGACGAGCTGCTCTCTGGAACGGCCGAATCTGCGTTCATAATCCGGCTTAAGCATTACAAAGATATCATTTTGTTCGGGCCCCATCGGATCTTCGGCAATTTCAGCCCTGCCCGTCTTTGTCACGATCGTTTCGATTTCAGGAAACTTGGCCAATAGTCGTTTTTCAATTTCAGTCGCCTGCAATTTCGATCCTTTTATACTGGCTGTCGGCAGGCGAACGACATTAATTGCCAATGCACCTTCATTCAAGGCAGGGAGAAACTCGGTTCCTATTTGTCCAAGTGCTACAAAGGACAGGGCCATAAAAACAGCTGCGACGCCAACAGTAATCCATCGCCCCCGCAAGGCCGTTTTCAGTACGGGCGTATATAGACAATGGAATAATCTTACCAATAAGTTTTCACCTTTTGCATCTGCGGTACGTTTGACCAGCATGTAACTTAAGACTGGAACAATGGTCAAAGAAGCCAACAACGAACCTGCCAGCGCAAAGCAGATTGTCAGCGCCAGCGGTTTAAACATTTTCCCCTCCATCGATTCAAGCGTGAACAAAGGTACAAAAACAACCACGATGATTAAAATCGCAAAAATGACCGGACGAGCAACTTCTTTAACCGCTTCAAGTGCAATCGGGGTTCTCGAAGCAGTGGAATCGGCCTTTTCGCGCATATGCCTTGCGATATTTTCAACAACCACAATTGATCCGTCCACAACCATGCCAATGGCAATGACAAGCCCCCCAAGACTCATCAGATTGCCGGTGACTCCTGTCCAGCCCATCAACAAAAAGGCTACTGACGCCGTGATCGGAAGAGATATCGCCACCGCCAAAGCCGCGCGCAAATCCCACAAGATGACAAACAAAACCAGAACGACAAAAAGGATTCCCTGAAACAAGGCCGACGAAACTGTCTTGATACAGGCCTCTATAAGGCTGGTCCGGTCATAGAATGGAATAATTTTCACGCCGGGCGGCAGCGATTTTTGTATATTCGGAATTTCGCTCCGTACACGGTCAACTACATGCTTGGAATTGCTGCCTTTGAGCATGATCACCATGCCGATAACAACTTCTCCCCGACCATCCTGTGTAACGGCACCGTTTCTCGTCTGGTGACCAATTTGCACCCGGGCTACATCCTTCAGATAGACCGGTGCGCCTTCTTCGGATTTCAGAACGATGTTCTCAATGTCGCTTAATTTCTGCGCCAAGCCTTTGGACACAACATTGATCTGCTCCCAGTCTCTCTCGATAAACCCGCCGCCGGCGTTGGAATTATTAGCCTCCAAAACGTGAATAATCTCATCTAATGTAATGCCGTATTTGATGAGAAGGGCCGGATCAGGAATTACATGATATTGCTTGACAAAGCCGCCGAAACTGTTGATTTCAGTAACACCCTGCAGGCGTCGAAGCTGCGGACTGATGATCCAGTTCTGAATCGTGCGCAAATCCATAAGGTTTTGTTCTGCCTTTATCATCAGTGTTCCGCATTGAGGACATTCATGTCCTGTTTCGCTCCAGACCTCTTTGTGCATGGGACAATAATGGCCGCTTTTTAACACATACTGATATATCTCCCCCAATCCCGTCGAAATGGGACCCATTTCCGGCTCTATTCCCTGCGGCAGCTCGTCCTTTACCTGGGCCAGACGCTCGAATACGAGTTGGCGGGCAAAATAGGTATCCACATGATCTTCAAATATGATAACCACCTGCGACAACCCGGTCTTGGATAATGATCTTACCTGGACCACATCCGGCAGGCCTCCCATATCAACTTCAATAGGAAAGGTGATAAGTCTTTCGACTTCACCGGGAGTCAGCCCCGGAGCTTCGGTTAAGATCATGACCTGCTGATTGGTTACATCGGGAAAGGCGTCTATCGGTAGATTCTGCCATGCAATCACTCCGGCTCCCAGTAAAATAACACCCCCAAGGATGACTAGGAGTTTCTGTTTAAGAATAAAATGTAAGAAATTATCCAGCATTGGAATCCAATCCTTTGTTAATCTGCACAGCCGGCACCCATCTTTTCACGCAGAACATCGCTTTTAAGCATAAATGCCCCGCCTGTTACGATTTTTGCGCCCTGGGGCACGCCGCTCAAAAGTTCGACTGCGTTTCCGCGTTTCTCACCAACCGCAACATTTCGACGAACCCATAAATCATTTTTCCAGTGCTGGAAAATAAAATTTTCCCCTGCATCGGACACGACCGCAGTTTGAGGAACAGCTAACATACTGCCCGGCATCCGGACAGCGACTTGTACATCGGCAAACATGCCGGGCCTTAACTTGTTTTCGGGGTTCTTTACCTGGACTCGCATTTTTACAGTACGGGTATGTTCATCCATCAAATTCCCGACGAAATCCACTTCGCCGTTAAAGCCGCCTGATCCAAAGGCCTTGACTTTCACTACGGCCGCAAGGGGATTCTGTTGCGTAGATTGTTCGTGCAAAACAGCCAGATCTTTTTCGTAAACATCGCACCAAACCCACAGATTGGAAAGATCGGCAATGGTATAGAGGCTTTCGGTGGTATCCACGATTTGTCCCATAGAAATATTCTGTGTGATAAGTGTACCGGGCTGCGGGGCACGAAGAACTAAATCTGCAAATTCTCCGTTTTCCTTCTCATTCTTGATGTCGGCGATTTGTTCGGTTTCAAGACCGAACAGCCTCAGTTTTTTATCTGCAGCCGCGTAAGATGCCTGTGCCGCTTTTAATTCGTTTAATGCATTGAGGTAGTCAGCCTGGCTGGATATTTCCTTTTCATAAAGGTCTTCCTCACGTTTGAAGGTTACCTCCGCCAATTCAAGTTTTGCCTGAATTTCAAGAAAAACCGCCTTGGCCTGACCTAAATCATCCGAATGAATCACGGCTAGAATATCTCCCTTTTGCACTTTCTCACCGAGGAGCTTTTTCACCTGTTCGACTCGACCGCCGCCCGCAGGTACTACTTCCACGGCTTTTGTACGATCAAGCTGTACCTGTCCTGTGAATGTTAACGTTATAGTCCGATCAACGCTCTCAACCGAACCTGTTTCGATCAAAGGCCCGCCAACGGCCGGATCAATCTTCACAACGCCGACTTCAAAGCGGCATTCATCACAATCAACAATACCGACGTCATGTTCACATGTTACCTTTTCCAGTTCATCCAAACCCACAGCCTCTATCGCATGTTCATGATCTGAATGCCCGCCGGAACCATGCACTTCTTCCGGGTGAACAAGCCTGCATGAGTCGGCGGTATTATCGGTAGAAAAATTACTTTTGGCCCATTCCGTACCTAATAAGAAGCCGACAACCAAAGAAACTGCAGCCACTGTGATCATTTTTTTCTTTCTGACCAATAATGAAAATATTTTATCTTTCATCGTCATAACCCTTTGCGTTCTATTGTTGAACCGATTCCTTATTGATGTTTTGCCCAACCAATCCATCCATATCCGTTTTGGCCTTGTGGTATGTAAGCAGTGCCTCCAGATAATCACTTTGAGATACGAAATAGGTTCTCTGAGCATCAAGAACATTCAAGTAATCAATTTTGCCTTGTGCGTAAGCTTCCTGAGACGCTTCAAATACCTCTTGTGCACCGGGCAAAACAGAGGCTTTCAGTTCTCTTATCTTGTCCAGAGATGATGAAAGTTCGGTATAAATCTGATTGAACTGATTCGTCACCTCAATGCGAGCCGCTCTCTGCTCTTCATACGACTTGGCAAGATTATAGGCAGCCTCCCGCCTCCCGCCCTGATTTCGATCAGAGATCGGCAACGGGATTGAAACTCCAAAGACAAGGGCGTTATCGTCTGTTTCACTGAACCTTCTCAGTCCGCCGCCAATTGTTATATCAGGAACCGATTGGGATTTTGCCAACTCCACCGCAGCTCTGTTTCTCGATATTTCAGTATCCCATCGCGTCAACTGTGGGTTGCTTACAAGTTTCTGCCTTAAAACGTCTATTTCAGGAATATCTGAAACAACGTCCAATTGCCCCTGGGCTTGCGTAAATACCGGCTGTTCATTATCCCAAAAAGAAGCCAAATTCTTTTTGGCTTTTACAAGCTCTTTCATTGCCTGTTTATGTTCAATTCGTACATTGGAAAATGCAACCGAAGCTTTGGTTTTCTCAAGAGGGGGATCTTTGCCGGCCTCCACTCGCTGTGTAACACTGTTCAGAGCCTGCCTGGAAACATCGGACAGTTCTGAGAGAAGTGTGGTTCTTTCCTGTACAGCAAGTAGTTCTATAAAAGCCTTGCCCGCTTCAGTCAAAATCTCGAGTCTTTTGGCCTGATAACCCGCACCAGCCAATTCCTTTTCAAGTGAAGCCACCTTTCTTCGCTTTTGGGACTTGCCCCCCAGTTCAATTAGCTGGCTCAATTGAATGGTTGTTTCAGCACCATCGAAACCGCTGAGTTCTCCCGTACCTCCAACATTTTCGGCTTCAATATCAATTTCGGGGTTAGGCCATAATCCCGCTTGCAATTCGCGTGCCTCAGCAGCCCTCGTCTCCAACGAAAATGCCTTCAGTTCAGGATTATTTATAAGAGTTAACGCCAATGCTTGCCTGAGTATCAAGACACCATTGGGTTCGCCAATAGCATAGAAGTTAGAATCAGCCTCTGATCTTTCAGGAAAAGGACGGGACACGTTCAGTTCTTGTTCAAAAGATGGTTTTATCGGCAATGCCGCGCTTCTGGCGGAATCCATACGGATCGACAGCATAAATGTGGATAAAGCCAAAAAAGATAATAGTTTTTTAGCCACGAAAATCTCCCGGAATATTAGTTTAGACTAAGCTTTATCCTCAAAGGCATAAACAGCAGGCGCAATGCCCCTGTGCCTTTGAGGGTAATCAAGAAAAATCTACTATTACGGGATCAGGCCAGAAGAATGATTGTGCGAATGAAAAGGAGGAAAGGGTTTGCGCAAGCATTTATCTCTGAATTAGAATGATGCTTAAAGCCCGCATCCGGGTCTACTGTTGAACTTAAAACTGCAGATATCGGTGTAACTGCATGAAAAAATTGAGTAATTCTTTTGGCCGTGTTACAAAAGTGCATAGAAATTGGCGTGTCCACGCACGGACCACAATTATATCTGCTTGTGGAAAAAGCCTCTTTGGAAGAGGTCGCTGCGTTCAGAGGAGGAAGGCTCTTATTAACGGTATTACAGCAGGCGCTACCGATGAATTCTATATCTCTATGCCCATCTGCGGATTGACAATGCACAAAACTATGCGCATTATTCAAAGTGAAGATAATGCATATGAGAAAAGCAAAATAGCTTTTATGTTTTTTAAACATGCCAACCCCGCCGTTTAATCAAACGCTTAGGGGGCTTAATTCGATTACAGCCCTTTTGATAGAACATAATTAATCAAAAATACGCTCCAAGTCAAACAAAAGTTCATTAAAACAATCAATCGGCAAGGCAGTAACGCAGGTACGCCGGGTCAAAGCCGGCTCCGGAGGATTTCGCCGACCGCGGCGGCGTCTATGTCGGCGTTCTCGCCCAAAGCTGTGCCGCTTTGGGCGAAACGGTCCACAACCCTCTTTATGCCCCCGGCGCCGATGCCGTAGGAGCCCAGCCGCGTCGGCATGCCGACGGACTCGAAGAAGGCCTCGGTTCTTTCCACGGCGGCTTCGGCCTTTTCGTCATCGCTTCCAGCGTTTCCGAATACCTCGCCGGGCATAACAAGGTCAAGTGGGTCAACTACCCGGGCCTTTCAGACAGCCCGTCGCACCAGGTAGCCAAAAAGCAGTTCGCGGGCAAAGGCTACGGTGCCCTGCTCACGTTCGGCCTGGCCGACGAGGAGGCGTGCTTCAGGTTTATCGCCGCCGTCAAGCTAGCCCGTTTGACAAGTTCCGCACGACAAGCTACTTCCAACCTGATGTGCGATGTGAAATCAAGTGATATCTCTGGCTTTTGTTCTGCAGCGGGGCTGCTTCTATCACGTCCGAAACCATGCACTTCTGAACTGCTGGCCCCGGTCAACTCCTCGATTTTGTGCAAGGCCAAAATGATTTCGTCAAACTTTTTTTTGTAGGTTTGGCATGGTATGCTGTAGAATGGCAAAGGGTGCCAAAGTGGGGCAGTGGTGTGGTAGAATGGCTCTTATCTTTCTCTCGGCGAAAAATGTTGTAATTTCGGGTAGATATGATATTCTGACTTCTATGGCGAAGCTTCGTTGGAGATATAATCAAGCAGTGATTATAAAGAGTTAAGAAGGAATGCCATTGAAGCATTCGTATAAAGTGATATCGATCGCTATTGTCTTGTCCAGTTCTTCCTGGGCCTACAGCGGCGGTGTGGGAACAGCAGAGGATCCCTGCTAAAATAAAAAACCGATGATCAGTATCCTTAAAAACACCCTCTGCATGTCGCTGTCCCTTTCCTTTTGTATAGCCAATATCCAGGCAAAGGCATCAATACATACCTGGACGGAGGACGCATTTGAAGAGTTTGCCGACGGCAGGCTCGATGCAGGTGGGCAAAATATTTATGTCAGCCGGGACGGTACAATTCGCACCATTCATCGATATGATGTCAATGACGACGGATACCTCGATTTGTTTTTCGGCAATACCCACGACACTCGGTTTTTTGTTCCTCCTTCCGTGGTCAAAATAACATCAAACCGCAATATAGAACAGAGCCAACTTCCGGCATTGGGGGGAAATCATGTGAGAACCGGCGATTTCAATCGTGACGGTTTTCAGGACCTCGTGTTCAGTACTACAGCCGATGGCGTGCAGGTGGAACGACGATTTCTGACTATTATCTACGGCTCAACTAACGGCTGGTCATCTCAAAGGTGCACCGGCTTTCTGCCCGCCCATGTTCCCATAGATATCGCTGTTGCTGACTTGAATTCCGACGGCTGGCTGGATATCTCCGTTTTAAACAGCAACAGTTGGGTGTCGACACTTCCCGAAGGAAAAAATATCAGGATTTACTGGGGAAGCCCGGACGGTTTTATTCTCACGAAGTTCCATGATGTCGGAATGGACGAAGCCTTGTGTATGACATCTGCCGACTTTGATGAAGACGGATTCGAAGACTTAGCCGTCTTAAACAAAAAAGGCAAGATTCGCTTATTCTGGTCAGGTGCTTCAAAGCTCAATAAGGACGGTAAACTTGTTGTTAGGACATCTGAAATTTCCTCTCGAGCCGAAGATGCATCTTTCCTGGCAGCGGGCGATTATGACTCCGATAAATATGTCGATTTGGTCATAGGTTCCAGGAGGAATACAACGCATCTCGTTCGCGGCAAAAGAAAACGCGGCTGGCACCGGGCAAAAAGCATTACATCCATCCCAGCCTCGCACGTATCGTGCGGTAAGATCGATGACGACGAATTCAGCGACTTGGTATTGACCTATTTTGAGATTGGTAAGGCCGGAGGAGGTGAAGCTATCGGCGCGGTCGATAAAATGCCCGACTCTGTCAGAATCCTCTGGGGTGATAAGAAAGGATTTTCCTTAAATAACTCAACAAAGCTTGCAGCTCAGTCCGCTTGTGCTACAGCAATCGGTGATATGGATAATGACGGAATAATCGACATATTGATAGGTGTTTACCAGGGGCAGAAATATTTTGCGGCAGATTCTTTACTCTATTTTGGAAAAGGAAACAGGGAATTCGAGCTTTCTAAACAGCATGTTCGCACTGAAGGCGCAACGGATGTCGCCGTTGTAGCCGCTGAAAAGAACCTACCTGCCAGGGCGGTATTCGCCAACAGCCAAAGTGGACGTCTCTACGAAAGGGTACCTGTCTACGTGTACTGGGGCAACGGCAAGGGTTTTGAGGCGGACCGAAAATGGGAAATACCCTGCCAAAGCGGCCATCAGGCTACCGCCGCGGATTTGAACGCCGACGGCTTTACGGATATGGTGGTAGTATTTACAGTTCACTGCGGAAAGCAAGGCTTGAAATTCCCCTTTGTCGGAACAAATATATTCTGGGGCGGGGCGGATGGTTACGACCTCGATGACCGCAGATCCGTTCTGCGCGAGCCGTATATGGATATAACTAATGTTGCCGATTTGAACCGCGATGGATACCTTGATTTGGTAACGGGCGGCTGGGATAAATGGCTTGAGCCGGTTGGCAAGCAAAGCGCGGAAGTGTCAATCTACTATGGTTCATCCGGGGGGTTTTCACCCAAAAACAATGTCAGGCTTGAGAGCGACGGCCGGGGACAGGGAGTTGTTATCGCCGATTTCAACAAAGACGAGTGGCTGGATATCGCGGCGACCTGCATGAAAAAAGATTTTACGCGCATATTCTGGGGCAGCCCTTCGGGCTTCAGCGTTGACAGGCAAGAGAGTCTTCAGGCACCTGCCCCTATTGGGATAGAAACCGCTGACTTGAACGCAGATGGTTTTCTCGAAATCATAGTTGCGAGTTACTACGACAAAGCAAACAGCTATTTTGACACCGGCAATTACATCTTTTGGGGGAGGCCCGATGGATTCAAAACCTGGGACTCCCAGTGGCTTCCTGGATATTGTACCTTGTATCATGCAGTCGCCGATTTTGACGGTGACGGGTTTCTCGACATCTTCTGCCCGAACTACCACGGCCAGCTCAGGCGGGAGGCCATTCCCTCCTACCTCTACTGGGGCAGTCCCGATGGTTTTCACTGGGATAGAAAAACAGCAATAATCGGAAATTCAACAAGTGGTGCGCAGGCCGGCGACTTCAATTCCGACGGCCTAATTGATCTGGCTATCTCCTGCCATACCGTCTGGGGTGACCACAAGACCGACTCAAAAGTCCTCTATAACGACGGCAAGAGATTTAGTGACCCTGATGTGCAATATTTGCCTACGATCGGTTCCCACTATATGTGGGTGCACGATATGGGCCACATCTATGACCGCAAATACCGGCAGTGTTACGAATCTTCGATCTTTGAATTGGGCCAGTCTTACAAGAATGGCCGCCTAACCTATGAGGCCGAAATACCGAAAAAAGCGAAACTGTTGTTTTCGGTGCGTTCTGCAGCCGGCAAGAAGACGCTTGCCGAGAAAAAATGGCACGCAATCCCCTCGGGCAGCTTCGATCTCGACGCAAATGACCGGTATGTACAATACCAAGCCACCTTCCTTTCGGACAACGGAGACCGCTATCCCATACTGGACAAGGTCGACATCGAATTCGAGAATAACTAGAAGGAGCACCATGGCTTCTATTGAAAAAATTGGAGAACACGTTATTTATGAAAATCCACTGCCGCAATTACGCAGCGCATGCGCAAAGTTTCCGGCCCTTGTGCAGCTGCCTTCGGGCGAATTACTTGCAATGTTCGAATTGGGCCAGGCTTTTGAATCCGTGGATTCCCAAACGGTTATTTCTCGCTCGAGCGATTCCGGCAGAACCTGGCAACTGCAGGGCCGGCTTTACGACACGGAAGAACTGGATCTCGATTGGCCCGTCTCCGAGTGCTTAAAACCCACCCTGCTTAAAGACTCGACTCTTGTCGCCATAGGTTACAGGTTTCATAGAAGCGATCCCGATTTGCCGATAGGAAACCCGAAAACAGGCGGCTTGCTGCCCGGCGATAATGTTGTCTCATTTTCCTCCGATTACGGCATAACCTGGTCCACACCGGAGATTATAAAACATCCCTACCCTGAGACACTCGAGGTTTCCGGACCATGTGTTGAACTTGACTCAGGCGATATCCTTGCCACAGGCTGCCCGTTTAAAATGTGGGACGGATCCAATCCAACCGGCCAGACAGGCATCCTTCTCCGAAGCAAAGACAAAGGCAGAACGTGGGACTCGAGCTGCCGGTATTTCACCACGCCCGGAGGACAAATATCGCCATGGGAGTCGAGAATCTGCACAATGCCGGTGGGCAGGATAGTCGTGATTGTCTGGGCCTTCGATATGGGGGCGAACAAACATTTACCCAACCTAGTCACGGTATCACACGACAACGGCACAACATGGTCGGAACCAATCAATACAGGCCATATGGGCCAGGCATCAAACCTAATGTGGCTTGGCAACGACATGCTGTTAACCGTTCACGCCCATCGTGAAGGCGAACCGGGTCTGTACGTTCGTTTAGTTGATTTTAAGAATGACAAATGGAAAATGGTTCGCCAAGAAGTGATCTGGTGCGAGGCTCCATGCCAGGATACGTCAAGAGGCATCATTGAACAATTCGCAAATTTAAAATTCGGCCAACCATCGCTGTTAAAGCTTGAGAATGACGATATACTCGCCACGCACTGGTGTGTTGAGAATTGTCTTTACAAAATAAAAACCCACAGGCTCAAAATCAAATTGTAAACAACTCAGATCAGATGAATACCATGAGAATATTTATTGTCCTGATGATATTGTTGTCATTGACACATCTTCCGACAGCTTCGGCTGCAAAAACGCCGGAACATGATTTATTTGAATGGCAGAATCTGCCGTCCCTTCCGAATCCCGTCGCCGGGGCATTTGTGGGAGTAAGCGGTGACGCACTTATCGTTGCCGGCGGCACATGCCCAATGCCTGGCCGCAAAGACATAACCAGAACCGTCTATCTCGATACCGTTTTCGTACTACAAGATAAAGACGGTTCATGGCTTACCGAATTTAAGCTGCCGCATCCCATCGCCTTCGGCGCTTCTGTCAGTACCGACGATGGCTTGATCATCTTGGGCGGCACCGACGGAAAGGCCTGCTATTCAACCGTTTACCGACTGGGCTGGCGCAAAGATACCACAAGGCTTGAAATTGACACCCTGCCCGATCTGCCGAATGCCTTTGCATACGGTAATGCCGCATTGCTGAACAACACAATTTACGTAGCAGGCGGCCTCGTTTCGCCCGATGCTAAGGCCGCTTCGAAAAACTTCTGTGCCCTGGACCTCTCACAGCCTTTGGATTTGCTAGAGTGGCAAATCCTTGAAGCCTGTCCGGAGGCTCTTGGCAGAATTTTGCCGACTGTGGCGGCACAAAACAGCGGAGAAAAGAGTTCACTGTTTGTAGTAGGCGGGGCTGAATTAAAAACCGATTCCAACGGCGAAATCGTACGCTCGAATCTGAGCGACGCATGGCGCTACGATCCGTTTGAAAAAGATCAATCAAAACGATGGAACAAGATCCTTGATTTTCCAAGCCCAATTGCCTCGGCCCCGGCCGTAAGCCTCGGGCAGTCACACATAATTGTCTTTGGCTCAGTCAACCCCGACGGCCCGATGAACTACGGCGCCTGTGGCGGCATTCTGGCGTATCATACAATTACAAACACCTGGGTTCCGGTGGCTGGCCTACCTGAAAATACACGCGCGGCCTCAGCCGCAAAATGGCAGGGCAAAATTGCGATTATCGGCAATGCCGGTTCTTCGGCCGGATATAAATCAAGCGTTCTGTCAGCTGATCCGTCATACAAAAAAACGTCTTTTGGTCTTGCCAACTACATAACATTTGGGTGTTATCTTGCGATTCTAGTGCTCGTAGGTTTTTACTTTTCCAAAAGGGAAAAGACTACCAACGATTATTTTTTGGGCGGCAAACGTGTTCACTGGTGGGCGGCCGGCATGAGTATCTATGCCACCGGCTTCAGCGCCATCAGTTTTATGAGCGCCCCCGCGAAATCTTACGCTGTTAACTGGCTCTACTATCTCGGCGTAATAAGTCTCATACCGGTCATTCTCTTTACTATCTACTTCTTTCTGCCATTCGTGCGCAATCTGAACGTTACTACGGCATATGAATACCTCGAAAAACGCTTTAACGTTTCGGTTCGCTTGTTTGGAAGCGCCGTGTTTATTCTTTTTCAATTCGGCCGTATGGCAATTGTATTGTTACTACCGGCAATCGCTTTGGCGACAGTCACCGGACTGAGCGTTCAAACATGCATCCTCACTATGGGGCTATTATGCATCATATACACCGTCTTGGGCGGCATCGAAGCGGTAATCTGGAATGACTGCCTACAGGTGATTGTGCTCTTGGGCGGATCGTTACTGCTGATTGGTATGATTTGGTTCAACACGGAGGGCGGCCTTGCTGCCGTGTTGTCCGTAGCCCGGGCCGATGCCAAGTTCACACTGGTCGACCTGTCATGGGACTGGACCATGCCGGCCCTATGGGTAGTTCTTATAGGCAATATGTTAAGTAATCTGCCGCCATACATTACCGACCAGGCAGTAGTGCAACGTTATCTTACTACGCCAGACATAAAGCAGGCAAGGCGGGCGCTCTGGTTTAATGCCTGGTTTATGGCACCCAACGGTTTGTTGTTTTTTATGATGGGCACGTCTTTGTATGTCTTCTACAAAATGCGGCCCGAACTGCTCAATCCGACAATTCCTACGGATGCAATCATTCCGTGGTTTGTAGTGCAGAACCTGCCGGCCGGTATCTGCGGCCTTGTCATTGCCGGCATTTTCGCCTCTTCCATGTCCAGTCTCGACAGCTCAATGCATGCGGTGGCAACCACTATCGTGACCGATTTTTACCGTCGTTTCAAACCGGGCGATTCGGAAACATTCTACCTGCGATTGGCGCGCATCCTTACGACGATAATAGGTCTGTTCGGAACAACAACCGCGTTGATCATGGCTGCTTCAAATATAATATCATTGTGGGAAGCCTATATGAAGCTGTTGGGATTAATATCCGGCGGAATTGCCGGGATCTTTCTTTTAGGCATTCTTACCCGCAGGTCGAACGGAGCAGGAGCTTTTATAGGTGCAATCGCCAGTGCGCTGCTCGTCTTTGCGGTACAGACATATACTTCTGTGCATTTCTTCCTTTACGGTGCCATCGGCATAGTCTCAGCCATGATTATCGGTTATCTGGCAAGTCTTGTGCTACCAGCGCCTCCGAAGAATATCGAAGGTCTGACGGTATACACGGCAGGATAAAACCGGTCCGGCCAGTATCAGGCGGCAAGGATAGAGCTGCCCGGACCGTTTTTTAACATGCCAACCCCGCCGTTTAATCAAACGCTTAGGGGGCTTAATCCTATTACAGCCCTTTTGATAGAACATAATTAACCAAAAATACGCCTTGATTCAAACAAAGGTTCATTAAATGCACTTTTAACATTTCGCTTGCGATTGCCGCTTTAATAAGGCTGTTTAACATGCAAAATATTGTAACAGCTTCCAGCCAAGCTTGAGAGAGGCTGGAATGCCATACGGTCAAATGTTAAAAGTGGAGGTGTGACCCCGGCGCCCCCGGGTTAAAACAATCAACCGGCAAGGCAGTAACGCAGGTACGCCGGGTCAAAGGCGGCTCCGGAGGATTTCGCCGACCGCGGCGGCGTCTACGTCGGCGTTCTCGCCCAAAGCTGTGCCGCTTTGGGCGAAACGGTCCACAATCTTCTTTATGTCCCCGGCGCCGATGCCATAGGAGCCCAGCCGCGTCGGCATGCCGACGGACTCGAAGAAGGCCTCGGTTCTTTCCACGGCGGCTTCGGCCTTTTCGTCATCGCTTCCGGCGTTCACTGCCCAGACCCTTTCGGCAAGCTTTGCGAGCTTGGTCTTCTTGCTGTTCAAACACAGCCGCCACACGCCCGGAAGGACCACCGCCAGCGATTCGGCGTGGTCGATACCGAAAAAGGCCGTAAGCTCGTGGCCGATCATGTGCGTGGACCAGTCCTGGACGCAGCCGCAGCTTATAAGCCCGTTAAGCGCCATCGTCGCGCACCACATGAACGTAGCCATAGTCTCGTAGTCGTTTTGCCCCGAAAGGACCCCGCCGGCCGTTTCCACCAGCGTCAGCACTATCGCCTCGGCCTGCCTGTCCTGAAGCGGCGTGTTCACGTCGACCGTTACGTACTGCTCCATAACGTGAACGAAGGCGTCGACGATGCCATTTCTCAGGTACTTCTTGGGCAGGGAATAGGTAACCTGAGGATCCAGAATTGAGAACCTCGGATAGACATGGTCCGACGGGAAAGCACATTTCTGCTGCGTCTTTTTTCGGGATATGACCGCGAAACGGTTCATCTCCGAGCCGGTGGCCGGAAGCGTCAGCACCGTGCCCAGCGGCAGCGCGCTTTCGACGACCTCGCCGCGGGTTTCGAGAATCCGCCAGGGGTCGCCGCCGTCGTAGGGAACCGCCGCCGCGATGAACTTTACCGCATCCAGCACCGAACCGCCGCCGGCGGCCAGCAGGAAACCTATGCCCTCGGCGCGTGCCTTTTCCACGGCCTTCATGCAGGTTTCGTAGGTGGGATTAGGCTCGATACCGCCGAACTCCGCCAGTTTGCGCCGGCCCATCGCCTTTTTGACACGGTCGTAGACGCCGTTTCTCTTTATTGAGCCGCCTCCGTAGACCAGCATCGTATCGGCGCTCGGCGGAATCAAAGCGTCGAGCCTTTCGATCGAGTGTTTGCCGAAAACTATCTTCACAGGATTTCGGTAAGTAAAATCGTTCATAGCAGGTTCTCCCTTGAACTAGGTGCATGTTACACGGACCAGGGGGCGGTGGCAAGGAGGCGGTGTACATACCCGCGGTGTCGCGGTCGGAATGGGAGGCGGCAAGTTCCGCACGGACAAAGTCGGCACCCCGGTCCCTTCCGCACCCCGCAACCGCTTTCGCGGCAAGACTTCGACAAGGCTGTTGAACCGACCATATTCCGCCGCAACCCGCTGGCAACGCACGGCGGCACACAGTACATCGCCTTCTACGGCGGGGAAGGCCGCGTCGTGCTGGCCAAACGCGGCCTCGGCGGGGCCGGCTGGCAGGTCCGGAAGACCCCTTACAGCGGCGATGTCACCGACGCGCACAACTCCATAAGCATCGCCGTCGACAGCCGGTCTCGGTGCTGGAGTGGACCCCGCCGGGGAGAAGGTAGGAAAAAACCCTTTCTAACGGTAGACCTCCCTGCGGTGCCCGATCTTTACAATGTCCACCAAGGCATTCTTGTCGTCAACGGAGTAGACTATCCGGTATGGCCCCTGGCGGATACGATACTTCGCCTGTCCTGATAGCTTCTGTGATGATGCCGGTCTTGGATCGTCGCACAGGCCTTGAATCAGATTTACGATCCTCCGCATACGGTTCTTTGGAACGGCTTCAAGTTCCTTGACCGCCGATTTCTTGATGGTTACCCTATATCCTGCCATCTCGCCTGAGCCTCTTCAGGACATCCTCGAACGGCAGGCTCGGCTCTTTCCCGCGCTGGGCGAAGGCCGCAAGATCGATCGCGTCCTCCGACAGGCTCAGCCGGATCGCCTCCTCGGCGATTCTTGACATGGAGTGTTCCGTGGCCGCAGCCTTGAGCCTCAAGGCACGGTGCAATTGCGGGTCCAGATAAATTGTTGTTCTCTTGACGCCGGTTTTCATCCTGTTCCCCTTGACTTTAGTTAAAACATCATAGCACTAAAGCATCATAATGTCAACCATCCGATTAAATTAGTGCCAATCAAAACAATCTGTGTTAATCTGTGTCTCGGCTTCGCAGGTTGGCTTTGCAAAAGCCAACCGCGGCGGAAGACAGCACGCTGCCTTACGCCGTAGGGCCCGCGCAAGCGGGCCGCGAAGCTGAGCAGTGGCTAAAATAAACGTTTCGGGATGCTGTATCGCACTGTAGGACCGACCGCATGACCGACAAACCAGTCGCCATCATAACCGGCGGAAGCCGGGGAATAGGAGTGGCGATCGCCCTGGACCTGGCGAAGCTCGGCTACGACATCGTGATCAGCCACTTCGACTTTGCCGCCGGCGGCAAACCAGACCATTCCGAGGCGGCCGGGGCCGTCAGGCAGATCCAGGCCGCCGGCTCCAAGTGCGAGGCCCTCCGCGCCGACGTGGCGTCCGCCGCCGACCGCAAGGAGCTGATCGAACTTGCGAAGGAGCGTTTCGGCCGCTGCGACATGCTGGTCAATAATGCCGGTATTGCGCCAGCGGCAAGAACCGACATCCTTGCCGCCACCGAAGCGAGCTTCGACCGGATCATGGCGGTCAACCTCAAGGGGCCCTATTTTTTGACACAGGCCGTCGCCGGGTGGATGATCGAGCAGAAGAAGGCCGACCCCGGCCGGAAATTCCGGATAGTCAACATAAGCTCGATCTCGGCTTACACCAGCAGCCCCTCACGCGCCGAATACTGCATCAGCAAGGCAGGTGTCTCTATGATGACGAAGCTCTACGCCGATCGTCTCGCCGAGCATGGAATTTACGTTTACGAGATAAGGCCGGGGATAATCGAAACTGACATGACAAGGCCGGTCAAACAAAAATACGATGAACTCATAGCCGACGGTCTCACGCCCGTAAAGCGGTGGGGCCGGCCTGAGGACGTCGCCGCCGCGGTAGGCGCCGTCGCCGAGGGAAGGCTGGAATTTTCCACCGGCCAGGTGATCAACGTCGACGGTGGATTCAGCATCCGCCGTTTATAAGGGATGCGCGCCGCAAGCGCGATCAGGAAACTGAAATAGGTAATCGCCATGTCTATAGTAAAAACCGTTGAAAGGTTGATCACGGACGGCTTTATTCTGGTCTTCAACCAGGACGGTCTCGATGTGGTGGAGACGGCGCGAGCCCTTATCGCCGCCGGCATAAAAAACATGGAGGTCACCTGCCGGATAGCAAATCCCCTTGAAAAGATACGGCGGCTCAGGCGCCAGCTGCCCGATTTTGTCGTCGGGGCAGCCAGCCTTATAGACTCGCCTGCCATGCTGGAGGCCTATAATACCGCGCATAGTACCGACCCGCTGCCGAGCGTCGAACAGGCCGTGGAGGCCGGTGCGGACTTCATCGTCTCGGCAGCCAACTTCAGAGAAGAGACATTTCGGCAGCTGCGCGGCAGGGTCGCGATTATCCCCGGATGCGGCACCGCCACCGAGATACTCCGACAATATTCGATGGGGGCCAATCTCTGCAAGGTCTTCCCCGCCAAACAACTGGGGGGACCGGCCTTTGTAAAGGCAATCGATCCTGCCATACACAAGACCATAAGCCTCGTTCCCACAGGCGGCACCAACAGTGAAAGCATACCCCGGTACGTTGCCGCCGGGGTCCTGGTCGTGGGTGGTTCCTTCAGCGCCGTCGAAAAGGACGTTTTTAAAAAAATACTACATGATCAGGACTACAATCTGCTTGCCGCCGAGCTGGGCCGGATCAAGCAGTTGATCGACGACTGCCGGCGAAAGGCCTGGCCCGGCCTCGATTTCGCCGCGGCGGGCTTGGATGAAATAAGCGGCTTTACCGGACGCCGCTTTAACCTGTGTTAATCAGAAAAAATCTGTGTTAATCTGTGTTAATCTGTGTCTCGGCTTCGCAGGTTGGCTTTGCCAAAAGCCAACCGCGGCGGAAGACAGCGGGCTGGGAGCGAGCTTGCTCGCGGACAGCACGCTGCCTTACGCCGCAGGGCCCGCGCAAGCGGGCCGCGAAGCCGAGCTGTGGCTAAAAAAGATACGTCCTAAATGGAGTAACGTATCGTGAAGAATTCCCCCCCCTTCACACCAACCCATAGCTACCCCGTCCGCACGTACAACACCGTCATCGCCGGCTCCGGCGCGGCGGGAATCAACTGCGCCGTGCACCTCTGCGAGTTCATGCGTGACAAGGGTATAAGCGACCCGGAAAAGCGGATCGCCGTGGTAACCGGCGGACTGGGCCTGGGCGCCTCGCGGATGAGCGGCTCCGACAAGCAGACTTATTACAAGCTCAACACAGCCGCGACGGGCTCCGACAGCGCCGCCGAATTCGCCCACACGCTCACCGCCGCCGGTTGCTGCCACGGCGATCTGGCGGTGGCCGAGGCGGCCTGCTCGGCCAGGGAGTTCTACCACCTGGTCCAGGCCGGCGTACCCTTTCCCCACGATCACCTCGGCGGATTCTTCGGCTATAAGACCGACCATGACCCGAGGGGCCGGGCCACCAGCGCCGGACCCAAGACCAGCCGCTTCATGTGTGAACGCCTTCAGGAACAGCTTAACCGGTACAAGGTACCGGTCTTCGACAACATGGAGGTCGCGGAGCTTATAAGCACGGGACAGGGGCGGGACAGAAGGACCATAGGGCTGGCGGCCATTGACAAGAACGAACGCGCCGACGAGCGGCCGATCGTGAATGTCTTCCTCTGCCGAAACCTGGTGCTCGCCGCCGGCGGCCCCGGCGAACTGTACGAAACCAGCGTCTATCCTCGACGACAGTGGGGAATTCACGGCATAGCCCTCAAAGCCGGCCTCATCGCCGAGAACCTAACCGAATCGCAATTCGGCCTTGCCAGTACAAAATTCCGCTGGAACGTCTCCGGAACCTACATGCAGGCGATCCCGCGCGTATTCAGCGCCGGCCCTGAGGGAGGCCAGCACGATTTTCTGGACGGATTCTTCGGATCCAAAGGAAGGCTCGCCTCGGCGATATTCCTGAAGGGGTATCAGTGGCCGTTCGACCCCCAGAAGATCGCCGGCGGCGGTTCGAGTCTGATCGACATCCTGGTCTCCAATGAGACCGGCCGCGGACGCCGGGTATTCCTGGACTTTCTGAACAACCCGGCAAAATCACGGTTTGACGTGGACTCGCTCGATCCCGAGGCTGCGGCATATATCAAAGCCGCCGGCGCTGTAAAAACTCTGCCCATAGAGCGGCTGGCGTACATGAACCAGCCGGCTGTCGATATTTACAAGGAAAACGGAATCGATCTTTACCGCGAGCCGCTGGAAATAGCGGTCTGCGCCCAGCACAACAACGGAGGCTTCGCGGTCGACACATGGTGGCGATCGAACGTTCCGGGCGTGTTCGTCATAGGCGAGATGGCCGGCACACATGGTGTAAAGCGTCCCGGCGGATCGGCCCTCAACGCCGGGCAGGTCGGCGGTCTGCGGGCGGCCGAGTACATCGCAAACACCTCAGACCTCGAAACGCCCGATTACTCAAAGCAAAAAACCGCCGTCGACGGGCAGGTCGGCGCGCTTCTCGCAGACCTTGCCCGCAAGGGCAACATAGACCCCAAAGAGGCGATATGGCAGACCAAGCACCGAATGACCACCGCGGCCGCTCATATCAGGAGCCTCGAAACCGCCCGCAACGCACTTGGAGAAACGGTCGGACTTTACAGGCGGATAACAGCCGAAGGCTTCAGAAAAGGCCCCGGCATCCGGGCGGTCGACGCAGTTCGCGCCGGCCACCTGGCCCTGGCCGGCGCGGCCTACCTCAAGGCGATCGTCGAACTTCTCGAGGCCGGAGGCGGCTCTCGGGGTTCTTATATAGTTCTTTCCGAAAGCGGCGTCGGCATACACCATAACGTCAAGGACGAAACAAGCAGAAAGCCTCTGCGTTTCAGGCCGGAAAACAAAACGCTCAGGAACTCGATTCTGCAACTGTGGTACGACCCCGCGCAACCGCACCTTTTTTCGTGCCGCACCGTCGCCCCGCGCCGGGCTGAAATCCCAGGAGAATCTTTCGAGATCGCCTGGAAGCGGTTCCGTGACGGCACGATATTCCGATAAAGCCGCCCCCCCTTTCCATCACCTCGGACTTTGTTTGGTGAAGGGCGTGGGCTAAACACGTACTTTCGCGGCAAAGGGGTTAAAGGTTGAAAGCCCGCGGCCCGGGATTCCTTGAAACCGCTGCCGGATTATTCAAAAAACCGGCCTCACAGGCCGAAATCTAACCGGATTTTTGTGGCCATAGGTAGTGTGGGTTTCCTTGTAGCCGCCACCGTCAACGTTGTCCTGAAGATTCGACTCGTCGATGATTTGACTTATGTGCCAGGATATTTAAAATAACGAGGTCCTGATCAATCGTTGCGTGGCGGCGCATTTCCCGCTATACTGGCGTTTCATGTAGACTATCGTTCCCAATGTAAGGAGAGAGAAAATGAAAACAATCAGCCGCAGACGATTCATCAAGGCTTCTGCCGCCGGCATAACGGCGGTCCTTCCCTGGCAACGGGTTCTGGGGGCCAATGAGGACATCCGGGTGGCGATTGTCGGCATCCGGGGCAAGGGATCCCACCACATCTCGATGTTTCGCGATATACCGGGCGTTCGCGTAACCGCACTGTGCGACGCCGACACGGAAATTCTCGACCGCGAGCAGAAGAAGTTCGACGAACGCAGCGAAAAGGTCCGTTCCATAGTCGATGTCCGCAAAATCCTCGACGATAAGAATATCGACGCCATCGTCACGGCGACCCCAAACCACTGGCACGCCCTTCTTACAATCTGGGCCTGCCAGGCGGGAAAGGACGTCTACGTGGAAAAGCCGGCCTCCCACAGCATCTGGGAAGGCCGCAAAATGGTTGAGGCCGTCGAAAAATACAACCGGATCGCGCAGGTGGGAATGCATTCCAGATCCGGTGAGGCGATAAGGCAGGCCCTCGAGTACATCCGGCAGGGGAACCTCGGCGCAATAAAGGTCGTACGCGGTTTCTGCACAAAGCCGCGCCGGAGCATAGGCAAAGTCTGCGGCCCCCAGCCGATCCCCGGAACCGTCGACTATGACCTCTGGAGCGGACCGGCGGCCTTGAAGCCGCTGATGCGAAAAAGGCTTCACTACGACTGGCACTGGGTCTGGGACACCGGCAACGGCGACATCGCCAACCAGGGCGTACACGAAATGGACCTCTGCCGCTGGGCCCTCGGGCAGAATCAACTGCCGCCGAGGGTCATGAGCATAGGTGGCCGTTTCGGCTACGACGACGACGGCGAAACGGCCAATACCCAGATGGCTGTGTTCGACTACAAACCGGCCCCCTTGATATTCGAAGTCCGGGGACTTCCCACAGCCAGGAGGCACAGGGACGATCCGAAGGCATGGGGCAGCAACATGTCCCACTACAAGGGAATACGCATCGGCATCGCGATCGAGTGCGAAAACGGCTACTACGCCGGCGGAGGCGGAGGCGGCTGGGTTTACGACAATGACGGCAAGAAGATCCGCCAGTTCACCGGCGAGGGCTGCGACCGCCATCAGGCCAACTTCATCGCGGCCGTGCGAAGTCGCAAGACAACCGACCTGAATGCTCCCGTCATTGATGGGCATCTCTCAGCAGCGCTTTGCCACATGGCCAACATATCGCACCGTCTCGGAACAAGCTCCGTTCCTAAACAAATCCGCGGGGCGATAAAGGACATTTGCGGCGCCGCCGACTCGTATGAAAGATTCCAGGACCATATCTTTGCCAACGAGATAAACCTGGAAAAAACTCCCGTGATCGCCGGTCCCTGGCTCGATTTCGACGCCTCCTCGGAGCGATTCACCGGCGAATCTTTCGCAAAATGGGCAAATGCGATGATAAAGGATCCCTATCGCGAACCTTTCGTGGTGCCCGAGAAGGTTTAGCAACATGACCGCCACCCGCCGGCATTTTCTCAAGACCGCCGGTTTAGCTGCGGCGGCTGCGGGCGCGACCCGCTGCCTGGGAGCCCTCAAATATGCCGGGTCGGCGCCGAGGCCCAACATAATTCTGATCGTCGCCGACGATCTGGGGTACGGTGACCTAGGCTGTTACGGCCAACAAAAGATACTCACACCAAACATCGACCGGATGACCACCGAGGGCGTCCGATTCTCGCAATTCTACGCCGGCTCTCCGGTCTGCGCGCCGTCGCGGTGCAGCCTTATGACCGGTATGCACAACGGGCACAATCGCATCCGCGACAACCTGCCGCACGGCATCTTCCTGCGGCCGGATGACATCACCGTCGCCGAGGTCCTCAAGCAGGCCGGCTACCGAACCGGCGCGATCGGAAAGTGGTCACTGGGAGAGGCCGGCTCGCACGGCGTGCCCAACAAACAGGGCTTCGATTACTGGTACGGTCACCTCAGCCAGGACCAGGCGATCCAGTACTACCCCACTTACCTGTGGGAAAACGAGAAGATGGTGCTGCTCCAGGACATGGTCATGGTGAACGACGTGGGCAAGATGGTCGGCAACAAGGCAGGAAAACGTGTCAAGTACACACATGACCTCTTCACCGACAAGGCCCTTTCATTCATCGACGACAACGCCGAAAGGCCGTTTTTCCTGTACCTTGCCTACACGATTCCGCACTTCTCCGAGTATCCCCCCGGAGACCCGGATCACTTCATGGTCCCCGGCGACGCACCCTACAGCGACCGGCCCTGGCCGCAGGCGGCGAAGAACTACGCTGCGATGATCGGCCGCCTTGACCGCGATGCGGGAAGGATAATGGATCGTATCGAGAAGCTCGGCCTCGACTCGAACACGATCGTTTTCTTTACGAGCGACAACGGGCCCTACAGGGGCTGTCCCGAGACAAGGGACTTTTTTGACAGCAACGGTCCGCTTCGCGGCGGCAAACGCGACCTATACGAGGGCGGCATAAGGGTGCCGATGATCGTCCGCTGGCCCGGGAAGATCCAGCCCGGAACCGTCAACAACTCTTTGTGCGCCTTTTGGGATTTTCTACCGACGGCCGCCGAGCTGGCCCGGGTGCCGGCACCGGACGGCATAGACGGCATCAACATACTGCCCTTGATTCTCGGCGGGGCCCTGGCCGCCGCTCACGATTATTTCTATTGGGACTACGGCCACGTTCGAAAAACATACAAGCAGGCCGTACGCATAGGGCGTTTCAAGGCAGTACGAAACGGCCGCGACGCGCGGGTCGAGCTTTACGATCTGAACCATGACATAGGTGAAACCAACGACCTGGCCGGGGAATACCCCGAGCTGGTAAGACATATCGAGCAAATCATGGCCGCGGCGGCAGCGCCGGCCGGCGGAGTATTTGAGCAGTAGATCAGTGGAACAGGTGACGAAACGGGCAAAAGTGCGGTAATGAAAAACAATTTTCGTTAATCTGCGTGATCCTTCGCTTCGCTCAGGACGGCGTCTGTGTGTCAGCTTCGCGGTTGGCTTTGCAAAAGCCAACCGCGGCGGAAGGGCCGCAAAGCTGACCTGTGGCAAAGGTGACGGGAAACGGATAATGGCTTTTCAGGACAGAAGGAACTTTATTAAAAACAGCGGCCTTCTGGCCGTCGCTCTGGGCACGGCCGGTCCCGAAAGGGCCCTGTCGTCGCCGCGGTCCGCGGGGCCGCCCAAAATTGACTGGGCGATAAAACGCAGGGATTACGAATCCCTCGGCCCGCAGGATCTGATCCCCCTGATCAACCGCGGACAGCAGTGGACCAACGACAGCCTGATTAAATACGGCATCGCCTGGCAGCCCGTCAAATGCTGCATGCGGGCGGCCTGCATGCCCGCCGAGATGTGTGCCTACCACTACGCCATGACCGGCGACGCCGAAACCCTAAAGGCCCTCAAGGCCGCCGTCGGAACCTTCCGGAAGTACCGCCATAAAGCCCGCGGCCGCTGGGTACCTTACACCGAAATCAAGGGGCCCGTGAAGCTCGACATGGTGACCGACCCGGGCGGATCCGAACCCTACAAGATCATGCACGAGGTCATCGCCTGCCACGTCGGCCGCAACATGAGGGGCGTTAGGGCCGCCGCCCATGTCCTGCAGGACGAACTGCTGCTTCGGCAAGCGGCTGAGGAACTTCGGTGGTGGATCGACAACCCGATCGCCTTCAACCGCGACAGGCACTTCTTCGACGCCAGGGTGTTCATCGACGAGCACGGTAGGACCGTCGGTTCAGAACGCAAGTACACCATGAACATGGGCGGGTCGCTGGCGTCGGCCATGTGGATGATAGGCAACGACCTCGGTGACCCGACCCTGATGGAGTACGCCAGTGACCAGATAGTAAACGGTATAGCCCCCCATCAGATCGAAAACGGCTACTTCCCCTACTCGATAGGAGCCGAATACCGGCTTGTCGGCGACTTCGCAAGCGGCTCAAACTTGTATCACGGCTTGACCATGCACGTTCTGGCTGGCCTTTTGGCATACGAGTACTGGCAGAAGCAGCCTGTTTTCGCGGAGATGATGCGGCGGGGTGCAAGGTACATCCGCAGCCTGAACCTTGACTGCGGAGCCGTGACGGGACATCCGGTCAGCCGTTCCCGCTGGAAAGAAGAAAAAAATTACCGTCCCGAGTCCCACTGGACGCTCACGGTCGACTCGGCTCTGGTTCACACATTCCTTCACAAGTATTTAAACGACGCCGAAGCCCTCGCCCAGGTGGATCGCAATATGCGGTGGCTCTACCACAATACATCCATGGATATGCCGTTCTTACCGACCATAGACGGGCATGCCGTCAATCATCAGTTCCGCCAGATCGTGATGATTGCCTGGGAAGGTATCCACCTCAAGCCAAGAAGCGGCGGCGACGTCGGGGCGATATTGGTGGCGTAAGCGATCGATATTGGAATTACTTGCAGTTTGCTTGGCAATATTATACACTGTAAGAAAGATCGGCCGGGCCGATAGGGCCTTTTGTGTGGCCGTAAATATGCGGAGGTTGCAAATGGTCGTTTTTAAAGCCAAGGTGATCGACTCCACTCACTTGGAGTTGTCGAAACCTATCGACGCACCCGGCGGCGGAACCGTATTTGTGTCCGTGGCCGAGCCGGGCGAGGAGAAGGGCGAGCGATCACAATGGTGGGCGGCCTCCGCACGGACTCTCATGTCCGCCTACGGAGAATCGGAGCCCGATTATACCTCTTCCATGATTCGGGAAAGCAATGAGGATTACGTTCCGTGAAAGAGGCGGATATCGTTCTTGCGCCGCTGACACAGTCGGACGGCAAAGTGAAAAACCGCCCCGTCCTGCTTCTCCGGGAACTGCCGCCGTTCGGCGACTTTCTCGTTTGCGGCATCAGCACTCAGATTCGCCAGGCCGTACCCGGCTTTGACGAAGTGTTCACGCGAGAGGATGCCGGCTTCGCTGAATCCGGTCTTGTTACAGACTCGGTTATTCGCCTGGGCTTTCTTGCCGTTTGGCCTCGAAAGAAGATGCTCGGCAGCATCGGGACAATAGGCGGCAAGCGCCACCGGCGACTATTGAGAAATCTTTGCAGGCACCTGTCGGCGGCGGTTTGAAAGCAAATAGGGATTTCCTTGCGACGTTTATCTTCCCGCGAAGTCCGCGTACAGTTGTTCGAGTTTCTCCGGCGGCATATCGCCCTCGTAGATCACAACGCGAAAACCGAAGGGGGCTGTTTGGCCCTTTTCCAGCGTAAGGTCCAGCCGCTGCGGGTTATCGTATTTGTGGTGCCGCTGGTAGATGTATTGTCCCAGCGGATTGGCGCTGAAAAGCCCGTAGCTACGCGCCATCCAGTACGTGGGGAAGTTAACGCTGGAGGGATGGTTGAGGATCGCCACGCCGACCGTCTTGCCGTTCTTTTTTCCCTGCAGGCGCATCCACCGCCCCCGCCTGCCCCAGACCTCCTTTTCGGTTCTCTGTCCATTGGAGCTGAGGTATTCGCCTGTACCGTCCTTTTCGCGGAGCCAGTCGGCCACGCGGATCGCGAACATACCCTCCTTGGTGTCGTGGAAGGTGATATTATCCCGCTCGGCCGTAAGGCTGATGTAAAAATCGATGATGTATCGGCCTTCGTCCGCGGCGAAAGCCATATCCCTTTTCTCCTCGAGGAGGACGCCGCCGTCTTTTCCCAACCAGTGCAGCTCAACTGAAATCACGCCGTCCTTTTTCCTTACCGTGCGGACATGCTTTATCGCCGGAAGAGAGGTGCTGCTGTTATTCCAGAAGCCCTTGTCCTCTCCTATCTCGTCATAGGCGAAGAAAAGCCCGGTGTGGTGCGGATGGTCGGTGCTCTCGCCTTCGATGCTTTCGAGAGGAAAACGGCGGGTTACCTTGCTTCCCGACGGGCTGTAAAGCGGGTAAAGGATCGGTTTGGTCAAGAGCCTGTCGGGCTCGGCCAGGACAAGATTCAGGTCGTTGCCGTAGATGTAGCTTGTAACCGGCCTGCCGCAGGCGACCACGTCGATCCGGTCCGGTTTTTCGACGAATTCGATCCTGCATGCGCTGCCGCAGCCGGCGGTCAGAATACCGGCGGTTACCAAGACGGCGATCCGGAGCATCTCTCTCATGGCATCTCCTTTCCAAGGATAACGCGTCAATGATACAGGCATCCCCGCACCGGTGCAAGACGCCTTGCGCCCGGTGATGACCCTGGAGTAAAAAAGATACCTGGTACCTTTTTTGCTCGTACTTGACGGCCGCCGAGCCACTGGTTAATATACGGCCTCGCATTAACCGCACCCGAAAAGGAGCCGGATCATGTCCGCAAAAAAAGATATTTCCCGCCGGGGCTTTATGGCGGCAGGCGCCGCCGCCCTGCTCGCGGGCGGGCCGACGGCATCCTGCATGGCGATGGGTGTTTCGCCGCGGCCGGCCGCGAAGATGCGGTTCGGCCTGGTGACCTGGCTGTGGGCAAAGGACTGGAACCTGCCGACTCTTATCGCCAACTGCGAAAAAAGCGGCCTTCTCGGCGTGGAGCTTCGCACCACCCACGCCCACGGCGTCGAGCGCGACCTGACCGGCGAACAGCGAAGGCGGGTCAGGGAGCGTTTCGCCGAAAGCCGCGTCGAGCTTGTCGGAATCGGCTCAAACGAGCGTTTCGACAGCCCCGATCCCGAAAAGCTGGCCGCTTCGATAGAAGCGACAAAGGCCTTCGTAAAATTAAGCCGCGACGTAGGCGGCTCCGGCGTGAAGGTAAAGCCTGACAGCTTCCACGAGGGCGTGCCCCGCGAAAAGACCATAGAGCAGATCGGCGAATCCCTGCATAAAGTGGCGGCATTCGCGGCCGACTACGGCCAGCAGATCCGCCTCGAGGTCCACGGCGGCTGCGCCGAGCTTCCGACAATAAAGGCGATAATAGAGGCCGCGGACCACCCCAACGCCCGCGTGTGCTGGAACAGCAACAGGCAGGACCTCGCCGGGGCGGGCCTGGAATACAACTTCAATCTCGTAAGGCCCTGGTTCGGCGACACCGCGCACGTTCGCGAGCTCAACGACCCCGAATACGGCTACCCCTATCCGAAACTCATCGAGCTTCTCGTCAAGATAAAATACAAAGGCTGGGTCCTGCTGGAGGCATTCACCAAGCCGGCCGACAGGGTCGAGGCGATGAAGGAACAGAAGAGGATCTTTGAGGAGATGACGGCGGGCCTTCGGCCTGCAGAGCAGGTGAGCAGTTGACGAAACGTAACTTTATGCGAAACGACGTTACGCCTAGCGCAAACACAGCTCACCTGCGGTCTACTGCTCAACTGTTCTCCTGTTCAAATTCCAAAAACAGGTGAACAGGTGACAAAACAGTCAAAACTGTGTTAATAAAAAAATCTGTGTTAATCTGCGTTAATCTGTGTGTCGGCTTCGCGGTTGGCTTTGCAAGAAGCCGACCGCGGCGGGAGACAGGCCGCCGGAAGCGAGCTTGCTCGCGGACGACGGTCTGGCTGCCGCCGCAAGGCCCGCACCAGCGGGCCGCGAAGCCGGCCTGTGGCTAAAAAGAGAGGCTTGGACCTGCCATGTTACACTGTAGAGTTAATCGACAACTGCCGGCTCTTCTCATCCTCATCCATCTCGCGTACCCCGCCACGGCAATGCGGTCGGTCCTTCCTGCATCCGGCCGGGCTCATACGATGAGCGTCGATAAGGCCGCCACCCAGTGGGACTCGGCCCTTCCCACCGGAAACGGCCGCATAGGCGCTCTTGTGTTCGGCGAAATAGCCGACGAGACGATACTGCTGAACCACGACTCGCTCTTTTTGCGGCGGGAAAAAGCCTCAGTACCGCGCTTCGCCAAGCACCTGCCGCAGGTCCGTAAGATGACTCTCGCAGGGCGTTACGACGAGGCGGCGGAGTTCCTCAACGAGAAGATGGCCGCAGACGGCACTTCCTACGGCAGTGACTCGTTCCACCCAGCATTTAACATAACGGTACAAATGGATAACGTCGGAAGCATCGGCAACGAACGCAGAACGGTCGACTTCGAAACCGGCGAGGTCGTCGTTTCCTGGGAAACAGGCGGTGTGGGCTATTCCCGCAGACTCTTCGTATCCCGCAAGGACAACGCAGTGGTGCTGGCCATCACCGCTTCCAAGCCCGGCGCCTTGAACTGTTCGGTGGGCCTGCTGCCTACCGGCCTGAAGCGAAGCGAACTTGGTGACGGCAAAAACGTCCGGATACCCCGGTTCCCACACGGCCGGGTGGCAAAGATAAAGCTCGAAGAGGTGCCGGTAACCTACGATCTCGACTGCGGCGGCAAGTGGCTCACCCTCGTCGGAACATATGACACCGGCGGGCCGCACCGCTTCACGGGCGGGCAGTACGGCGGATGCGCATCGGTCAGAGTGACCGGTGGAACCGCCGAGACCAAGGACCTGCGGGTGCATGCAAGAAACGCCGATGAGGTTCTCGTCATTTGCAAGCTCTTCGCAAATGAACCGGCCGGTCCGGCCGTGAAACGGCTGAAGGCCGCCGTCACGGCACCGGGCGGCGGCTACGACCAGCTCTTTCGCCGCCACGCCGACGTTCACGGCGAGCTTTTCCGCCGCGCCAGGCTCGACCTGGGCGGACTCGATAAATACCGGCGGCTCTCTAACGAGAAATTAATCGCAGCCGCGGCCAAGGGAAAAGGCCTCAACGCCATGTTCGAAAGGCTGTTCGACTTTGGCAGATACGCCCTTATCTGTTCCAGCGCAGTCGACGGCATACCGGCCAATCTTCAGGGTATATGGAACGGATGGTACGCACCGCCGTGGGCGGCGGACTACCACAACGACATCAACATACAGATGAATTACTTCCAGGCCCTTGCCGGCAACATGGCCGAGATCACTTTATGCTATTTCGACTACTATGAGTCGATGCTGGACGATTTTCGCGCCAACGCCGAATCGATAATGGGCTGCCGGGGCATAATGGCTCCCATGGGCCAGACCACGCACGGAGTGGCATGGGGCTCGTGGGTCACCTGGACCGCCGGGACAGGCTGGCTGTCGCAGCTTTTTTACGACTACTGGCTCTACACCGGCGACCGCAGGTTTCTTGCCGAAAGGGCCGTTCCATTCATGAAACAGGTGGCCCTGTTCTACGAAGACTGGCTCGTTGAAGGGCCTGACGGCAAACTCTTTTCAGCTCCCTCTCTGTCCCCGGAACATCCTCCGGGCAACCAAGAAAGCATGCAGAGCGTCAACGCACTGATGGACTTCGCCGTCGCCAGGGAGGTGCTGGCGAACCTGTGCACCGCCTGCGAGCTTCTGGGCATAGAGGCCGACGGGGTCCGGCGATGGCGTGCGATGCTCGACAAACTGCCCGACTACATGATAGACGACAGGGGCGCCTTGAAGGAGTGGCTGCACCCTAACCTGGCCAACGACGACGAGCACCGCCACCACTGCGGCCTCTACCCGGTCTTTCCGGGTTACGAGATAACCGTAGAGCGGCATCCCGCAATGTTTGAGGCGGCCCGAAGGGCGATGGAGTTCAAGCTGCCCAAGCGCAGGATGCGGGGCTGGTGTGCCTGGAGCTACGTCCTGGCGGCAAACATATGGGCGCGGCTGGAGGACGGCGATCAGGCCGTAAGAACACTGGATGTCGTCGCCAGAGACTGCTACGCCCTTGCGAACTTGTTCTCGCCGCTGTGGCCGGCCGACCACCATCTGCCTCCGATGTATCAGTTCGAAGCCTCCAGCGGCGTTACGGCGGCGATAACGGACATGCTGCTTTACTCCGAGCCCGGCATGATAAAGCTCCTTCCCGCCCTGCCGCGGCAGTGGCCGAAAGGCTCCGTCAAGGGCCTTCGCACACGCTGCCGGGCGGGGGTTGACACGAAGTGGGACATACCGAAGGGCCGCCTGGAAGCAACCATTGTTTCGGATACTGCACAGCGCGTCACGGTCAAGTTCCCCTCGGAACCGAAAGCTGTAAGGCTCAATGGCCCGGGCTCCATCGGCCCGTCGGGCCTCGGCACGCGCTACAGGATGCTGGATTTGCCCAAGGCCGAACCTGTGACAATGACGGTGAGGTTGGCGCAGTGAAACCGCAAAAAAGGGTCCTGGACCCTTTTTCGGCGTATTTCCGATAGCGCTCGCGATTGCGATACCGATACCGACCATAAGGAGGAACCCGAGCAGAAAGCGGTTTTAGTTGGGGCATAGGCATCCTACCTGTGCCCTTCCCGCGCAGGCTGGAAGCCTGCCCCCCAACTGGCCCTATCGCACCATGACCTGGCCCGAGTCGGCCACGAGAGTCTGGCCGGTGATGGTGGCCGCTGCGTCAGAGCACAAAAACACCACCGAAGCGGCCACGTCACGGCCGGTTATGTCGCGATTGAGGGCCGTTTTGCCGACGTAGTAGTCCACGACCTCTTCCGGCCTTATACCGTATTTCTTCGCGCAGGTCCTGATGTATGCGGGGTTCCAGATTTTCGAGCCCTCGAAGACGTTTCCGGGGGCGATCGAGTTGACCCTTATGCCGTGCTCACCCAGCTCCAGGGCCCAGCCGCGGGCCATGTGTATCTCGCCGGCCTTCGTGGCGTTGTAGGCGGTGTTGTCCCTGCTCGCCTCCAGGCCCGACTTGCTGCTTACGTTTACTATGCAGCCGCCCATATCCTGCCGGACCATTATCCTCGCGGCCTGGCGTGACGCCAAAAAGTAACCCGTCAGGTTAACGTCCAGGGCCCTCCGCCATTTTTTAACATCGAAGTCGATCAGACAATATGCAGGCGCGATCCCCGCGGCGTTGACCAGTATGTCCAGGCCGCCGAACATGTCGAGGGCCGTGCGGAAGGCGGTCTCTACGCTCTTCTCATCGGTGACGTCGCATGTCAAGGCAGTTACCTGTGCGCCGGTGTCGCCGGAGATCGCGGCGGCGGCCTTTTCGGCGGCAGCGGCATCCACATCGAGCAGGGCCACCACGGCTCCTTCTTCGGCAAGTCCCGCGGCGATGCTTTTACCCAATCCGCTCGCCGCACCGGTTACCACCGCGATTCTGCCGTCAAGCTCGCCGCCGGTCTGCCCTGAAGCTATATCTTTTCGAAAGGCCTCGGACTCCCACCGGTTGATAAAGTCCTGCCGTCGGCGGCTGAGCGTCACCACGCCGCCCATATCCGCGGCGTTGGCGCGTATTACAAGGCTGCTGGCGACCACGTCCCTTACAACCGGCGCCATATCGCCCTCGGAGGCGATGAAAAGGCCAAGCCCCCTTGCCAAAAACGCGGCCTGGGGCCTGCCTCCGGCGGCGATCCGCCTCGACAAAACCGCGGCTATCTTTTTTGAATCGACGCGGTCGAGCCACATCGCCGGCCCGCCGCCGTACAAGAGCTCGTCCGGCGTAAGCGGACCGGCGGCCAGCAGCCTGGCGGCGTCGGGCCTTTTCATAAAGGCGGTGAACACGCCGCCTGCCAGGAAGGATACTTTCACGCGGCGGCCGGTCGCCGCGAAAAAAGCCCGTCGAATGGCATACCTGGCATCGTCCAGGGCCCTGGCCTTTGCTGCGGATACGGTTTGCGCTACCGCTGGCGGCCTGCCGGCAGGCCAGGACAGCTCGCGGCGGCAGCGTCGTATCGTGGACCTTACCAGACGAAGAACCGAATCGGTGCTTTCACCCGAGACTATAAGGCCGTGCTTTTCGAGGAATATCCTCTCCGGAAGGGACTTGAACCGGCTCCGGTAGGCCCGGACCGCCCCGGCCATTTTGTTCGCCAGTGTGAACCCGGGATCCACGTAGTCAACCCACAAAGGCGCAAGCCGGTCCCTTCGGAAAAGCTCCTCCACGGCCGCCCTGCCGTTCCTTGCGTTGGCGAAGGCCCCCACGCTGCTGGGGTGGAGGTGAACGACGCACCTGGCGAGAAAGGCGTGAAGGTGAGCCTCCACCGAAGGCCTGGAGTCGTCGGCCACCGTATCGTCGCAGGCCGCGAGCAGCCGGTCGACGACCCGGCTCTCGCGCCGGTGCGTTTCCATCGAGAGCAGGCGGCAGTCTTTTGTTATCGCCAGGACCTCTTCGAGCCGCATCCGCCGCCACCCGCGTCGGCCGTCCATGTCCTTAAGCGCGGTGCCGCTTGCCTTTATGTACATGTACTTTCCGTCGGCCGTCTTGACCGACGTGTTGCCACCGCCTCCCTGAACCAGCGCCGGGTCCGAACCGACGGAGCGGGAGATGGTAACCAGTTCTTCAATCGCTTCAACCATTCGTGCCTCTGTTTAACCGTCTCATAATAAAGGAATTATGATGTTAACTACATGCATCCCGGTTAACCCGGTTTAACCTGCTCCTTACAGGTTAACATCCATATGAAAATCAAACCTTTCTCTTCGCCCGGCCGATCCGGGCCGCTGCGCTTGCAAAGTACGCCTTTTCTAACCGCCGCGCTTGGCGAGCACTTCCTTTTCGTAGCGCTTGATTTCGGCGATCCAGGGCTCACCGGCGGGTACGCTGGACTTCTCGCAGTAGCGGTCCCAAACCGCGCCGCTGGGCATGGTCTTGAGCTCTTCCAGCATCGCCAGCCGCCGGGTGTAGTCGCCCTCGACCTCCATGCGCCGCAGCATTTCCGTAGGTTCAAGCAGAGCTGTTAAAAGGGCCTTGAGCATACACCGCGTTCCTATCACCCAGGCGGCTACGCGATTTATGCTGGCATCGAAAAAATCCAGACCCAGGTGCACCCTGTCGAGGTAGTTGCTGCGGACAATCTCGGCGGCGATATCGCGAAGCTCGTCTGAAAGTATCACCACGTGGTCGCTGTCCCAGCGTACCGCGCGGCTTACATGCAGCAGCATCTCATCGATATAAAGCAGGATCGAGCTTATCTTGTCCGATATCATCTCGGTTGGGTGGAAGTGGCCGGAGTCCAGGCAAACCAACAGATTGTTCCGGATACAGTAACCAAGGTAGAACTCGTGCGAACCTATCACACAGCTTTCAGAACCTATGCCGAAAAGCTTGGATTCGACCGAGTCCAGCAGAAAGTAGCGGTTGAATTCCTCTGCGAACACATCATCCAGGGAATCCTTGAGGATCTCGCGGGACCTGGCACGATCGATGGGAATGTCCTTGTAGCCGTCCGGGATCCAAAGATTCAGAACACAGGGTGAGCCCTGCTCCTTTCCCAGGTGCGCCGCGACTCTGCGGCAGGCCTTTCCGTGCTCGATCCAGAACCCGCGTACGGAATCGTCGTAGGAAGCAAGCGTGAATCCACTTGCGGCCCTGGGATGGGAGAAGAACGTATGGTTGAAGTCCAGAGCGACTCCAAGCTCCCTGGCCCAGTCGATCCAGCCGGCGTAGTGTTCGGGCTGTATCTCGTCGCGATCGACCTTTTTGCCGCCGGTCTCGAGGTAGCTGGCGTGAATGCTGGCGCGGTGGGTTCCCGGTATGAGGCTGAAGGCCTTCTGCATGTCGGCCCTAAGCTCTGCGGGGTTTCTCGCCCTGCCGGGATACGAGCCTGTGGTCATGATTCCACCGCCGGAAAGCCCCCCTCCCTCGAAGCCCGCAACGTCGTCGCCCTGCCAGCAGTGGACCGAAACGGCGACCGCCGCCAACCGTTTCATCGCGACCTCGGTGTCAACGCCAAGCTCCGCGTAGCGATCGCGGGCCAGCTTATAGGCTTTTTCAATTCTATTTTCGTCGTTACTCATCACAAGGCCGCCTTGATCCTGTTGGTTTATTCGCTGACCAAAAGCCCCCCGGCCAAAAGCCCCCCCCGGGTTCCGCTACGCCAGCAGGCATTCCTCGCGCTGGCGGAAGTACCTGGCGCTTTTGCCCACCAGCCTGTCCAAAAGCTTTGTGTCGGGTTTTCCGAACATCGCCGGGTATGGGTCGCCTCCGGGGCCCAGCGGCTCGCAGGTGACGTAGCATCCTTCGCGGTTGTAGCCAATTACGTACAGGGCCATTATGATCGTGTCAAGGTCCATCGACCCGTCCCCCAAAGCGCAGCGGTTGCTGTCGGCCATGTGCAGGTTGATAAGCTGTTTTCCGGCGTCGACGATCGACTCGCCTATATGGGATTCCTCGACCTGCATGTGGTAGACGTCGCCGTTTATGTGCCTTACGCCGCGCCGGCCGACCGCCTCGATGTACCTCTTGGCGTCGGCGATGGTGTGGACCAGGCTGACCTCCGCCGAGCGTATCGGCTCCACCGCCGCGTTGACCTTGTGCTTTACGAACAGGTCCGCCACGATCCGAAGGGTCTCGACCGACCGGTCTAACTCCGAGCCGTCGTACGGGCAGGGCCTGCCGACCGCCCCGGGAACCACCAGCATGTAGCCGGCCGAAACCTTCGAGGCGAACTCCAGCTCCCGCTTTATGTAGTCCACAGCGTTCTGCCGGTGGATTGCCCTGTTGCTGGAAAGGTCGTTGTCGGCCGAAAACATGCCGCATATGCCCGCGACCCTGACGCCGTGGTCGCCGAGTATCTTGAGGGTGTCGTTCGGTTTGTAACCGAGATCCGGTCCGTAGTGGTTGCCATGCAGCTCGATGAAGCCTATGCCGGCGTCACGCAGGCGGGCCGCGCTCGCCGCAAGGCTTTCGAGGCCGAAGCCCCAGTTGCTCCATGACAGGTTCAGGCGTTTCTTCAGGCGGCGGGGGTGCCCGGCCTTGAGCTGCTCGAACAGCAGCCGCATCTTTTCGTTCTTCTTCTGGAAGTTCTGCAGTCTCATCGCTTTTGCCCCGTTCAATCCATGTGAAACACTTCATGCAGCGGCGTTACCACCGGGCTGTTGTCTTCTTTGGTTTCCATGATTTCCGAAATGTAGTCCCACCACTTCCGCAGAAGGACAGCCTGTAATCGGCGCAAATCATGCCCTTTCGGGGCGGGACAACCGTCACAGCAGTCTATCCACCAGCGCCTGCGGGGGCAAGGATTATCGGGCAGGGGCAGCACCGCTTCATTCCGAGCATCACAACCTGGCCGCAGCCCAGCAGGTATGCGGAGATGTAGTTTCTTAGCGATAGGTGATGGACGAAATGTACGAAGTGGACAGATGGCCGGACCTATAAGGGCCCTTGCGGCGAGGTCCGAAGCGGTGACAATACCTCACCGCCGGCTGCCGGCGATCCGCGCGAGCACATCGGCGGGCGCGGAATCTGAATCGAGACCTGTTAACAGTTTCTCGCCGGCGGGGGTCAGTTCCCGGCCGGCCTGCTCGAAGAAGTCGTTCCTGAGGCCGGGTGCCGGAAAATGTGCTTTAGCCCACCCGCCGGTGTAACCCAGGCCGCAGGTCCGCTGCAGGACGCCGTGGGCGTACGCTATGTAAGCGCCTTTGAGGAAAAACGGCGCGATGTCCCGAAGCTCCTCGCGGTCGAAATCGTCGGAGAAAATCTGTCCCGGGCTGTTCATCTCTGTTCCCGTAATCACCACCAGGCCCAGTTCATCGGCCAGCCTTACCGTTCGGCGCAGGTTCTCGAGGATCAAAGGATCCACGCCCGGGCCGTAGTTGCGGTGGGGGATCACGTTGATCGCCGCGACTCCCGTTGCCATGCCGACTTTCAGCAGTTCCGGCGTGGCCTGCTCGCCCTCGGATACGCCGCTTAACCACGTCTGGGTGGGTATCGCCCCGCAGGAAAGCAGAAATTCATTGGTCTCGGCCAGCGTGGGAAAAGAACCGCTGTCCGGCTGGATATAACCTGCCCCGCCGTATTTCATAGTCTTGGCGCGGATCATGTTGATAAGGTCTTTGCCCTCCGGAAGGCCCAGAGAAGCCGCGTTGGTACCGAGCCTTTCGGACCAGTATTCAGCCAGATTCGCGGTGTTTTTACAGACTGCGGCGGCTTTCTTCGCATAAGCGAGGCAGATGTGCCTTTCGGTGGCGTTGCCTGCCGGCGTTAAAGGCACAACGTCGTTTTCGAAGTCTATGGTGACAGGATCGAGATGCTTGTTGACGCGCTCTACCAGCCGGCGGTTGCGCTGCTGCGCTATCGCCTTCAGGTTCAGCAGAAATCGCCGCTGTCCGGGGGGAACACCCGAAGAACCGAAGCCCACGCCCATGTGATAGGATACACCAGGCTCGCCCGGCGAATTTATTTGTCTCTCGGAAAACTCCGGCACGAACACTCTGGTCTCCACACCAGTAACGCCCTTTAGTTCCAGAAGGCGGCAGGCCCCGAGGAACTCATCGACGCCGTCCAAGACGTCGAAGTCCACGATCCCCGCAACCGCCAGGCCGGCCTTTTTCGCCAGGTATGCGAATCCGGCCGGCGAGTAGCCGCGGCTGTTGTAGGAAAAGAAAGTATGGCAGTGGAGGTTTACAATTGGGCGCGTTAAGGCAAATTCTATCGTGCCCGCCGCGGCCATCCCGGCCAGCTCCGTCAAGGCACGGCGCCTCTCGGCCGCGTCAAAGCTGTCGAGCCGGCGCTCGAGTTTTTCTAACTGACCGGCCACGAATCAATCTCCCCAGGCTCGTAGCGACGAAGCTCGAAGCTGTTGCGCACGATTCTCCTGGCCCCGGCCAGGTCGGCGACGCCGCCCGTCGCCATGGCCTGCACCAGCACATTGCCGGCGGCGGTGGCCTCGACCGGGCCGGTGACGACCCGTTTTCCGGTCGCCGAGGCGGCGAACCGGCACAGAAGGGTATTTTTCGTGCCACCGCCGACTATGTGAAGAACCTCCACCGGTTTCGCAGTGATCATCTCGATAACGTTCATAACACAACGGTACTCGAAGGCCAGGCTCTCCAGTATGACCCTGGCCATTTGACCGTGGCCGGCGATCTCCTTTTGGCCGGTTTGCCGCAGGTGCGCGTTTATCTTCCCCGGCATGTCACCAGGCGCCAGGAATTCACCGTGGTTGGGATCGATCCTGGCCTTGAACGGCTCGGCCTTGCGGGCCATTTCGGTGAGCTCGTCGTAGGAGTACTCTTTGCCCTGCTGCTGCCAGGTCCTGCGGCATTCCTGCAAAAGCCACAGTCCCATTATGTTCTTGAGGAAACGGATAGTACCGGCGACTCCCCCCTCGTTGGTGAAAGACTGTTCGAAGCTGGCATCGGTGATTATGGGCACGGGGCTTTCGATGCCCATCAGGCTCCAGGTCCCGCTGGAAAGATACGCCCAGCTTTCGCCTTCGGCTGGAACGGCCGCCACCGCCGCGGCGGTGTCGTGGCTTGCGGCGGCGATGACCCTGGCCGGTTCGCAGCCCAGCTCGCCGCAGATATCTCCGCGCAGCCGCCCCACGACCGTTCCTGGATTTACGATCCGGGGCAGGATCCTCCGGGGGATTTGCGTTTTTTCGAGCACTTCACCCGACCAGCACCTGCCCGCCGCATCGAGAAGCTGCGAGGTGCTGGCCAGCGTGTACTCGGCATAGGCTTGGCCGCACAAAAAGTACCCGACAAGGTCGGCCATAAAGAGCATCTTGTCCGCCCTTTCAAGCACTTCGGGCCCCTGCAGCCTGTACGCCAGGAGCTGGTAGATGCTGTTAAACTGGAGGAACTGAAGGCCGGTTATCTCGTACAGGCGTTTTTTGGGTATGAGCCGAAAGGCCTGCTCCATCATCGTGTCCGTTCGGCCGTCGCGGTAGTGGTATGGGTTCTCGATCAGGCGGCCGCCGGAATCTACCAGGCCGAAGTCCACGCCCCAGCTGTCCACGGCGATGCCCTCTGCGCGGCCGCCGGCGGCCTTCATCGCCATGCCGATTCCGGTCTTTACGTTCGAGAAGAGCTCATCGAAGTCCCAGCGAAGCGAACCGTCGATTTCAAGCGGTCCGTTCTCGAAGCGGAATATCTCCGCCAGGGCCAGCTTTTCGCCCTCGAGCGTGCCGAGCATAACCCGGCCGCTTTCGGCGCCGAGGTCGACGGCTATGTACCTTCGCGGGTCCACGGGCTGCGATTATAGGCGGCACGCGGCGGCGTGTCCACAGCGACGGGCCGCAAGTAAAGATGTCAACATGCCGCCTGGTCTGCTATACTGCCGCTTCGAAACCGGCGGCGTCCTGGAGCGAACCGCCGAAAAAACATGCCGCAAAACAGGTAGTTACAGGAGGCTTATAATGGGCAGAGAAAACCCATCGAAGCGGACAATAAATCCAAACGGCGGCATCAGCCGCAGGCACTTTATGGCGGCCGCGACCGCGTTCTCTTTCACGGCCGTAAAGCCCTCGGCGGTGCGGGCGACGGCTGCGAACTCGAAAATCAAAATCGGCATAATCGGCTGCGGAAACCGCGGCCACAAGATGGCCAGGCTTTTCACCGCCCACGGCGGCTACGAGATAGCCGCCGCAGCCGATTACTTCCGGGACAAGGTGGACGCCATGGGAGAAAAGTACGGCATCCCGGCGAACAGGCGCCACACCACTCTTTCCGGGTACCTGAGGCTTCTCGAAGCCGACCTCGACGCCGTTGTCATAGAAAGCCCGCCGTACTTTCACCCAATCCACGCTTCGGCCGCCGTCGACGCCGGCCGAAGCGTCTACGTCGCCAAGCCCGTGGCCGTCGATGTGCCCGGCTGCCGCACGATAGCCGAAAGCTCAAGGAAGGCCGCGAAAAACAAGCTGTGCTTCATCGTCGATTTCCAGACGCGATGCGACGAGCTCTTCCGCGAGGCGATCAAGAGGGTGCATGAAGGCGCCATCGGCGAATTCGCCTTCGGCGAGGCCAGCTATCACGCGGACAACCCCTGGAAGGGGCAGGTGAAGTACCTCGAGGACGATGCCACCAATCCCGAGAACCGCCTAAGGGCATGGGGGCTGACCCGGGCACTTTCGGGGGACATCATAACAGAACAGAACATCCATACCATCGACGTGGCGAGCTGGATAATGGATTCGCCCCCGGTCTCCGCGGTCGGCATGGGCGGCCGCAAGGTCCGCAGGGACAAGGGAGAAATCTGGGACCATTTCATGGTGATCTTCGAGTACCCCGGCAATACCGGCGTGACCTTCAGCTCGAGGCAGTTCCACGCCTATGACACCGTCCCCGACGGCATAAGGAACAGGATGTTCGGGACAAAGGGCGTTCTCGAGACGAAGTACGACGGCCAGGTCCTCATAAGGGGCGAAAACTTCTACCGGGGAGGAACGGCCCGAATGGGCCCGGAGGCCAACATCGCGACGTTCCACGAAAGCATCACCGGCGGCGACTTCACCAATCCAACCGCCGAACCGAGTGTTCGAAGCAACATGGTGACCATTCTCGGCAGGACGGCGGCCTACACGCGGCGCAAGGTCTCCTGGGAAGAGGTGGAAAACAACACCGAGAGATTGGAATTCGACGGCCTCGCCGCCTTGAAATCGTAAGCGACCGGGTGACGCGCCGTCAGGGTCCCGGTGCCAGGGGCACCTCGGCCAGAACCTTCCGGCAGGTGCAGTGATTTCCAAGGCGGCAGAGGGCCAGTGCCGGCGGTATGAATTCCACCGGCGCATCGAGGGGCCGCGTCCTGCCCAGCCCTATGGTTATGTGTGGAACGAAGTTCTCGAAGGCGGACTTTTCGCGGAACGTCCCGACCCACTCTACGCTGCTTTGGGCTATCGGCCGGGGGCCGGCGAACATTTCGGCCGAGGCGGCGGAATCAAGGTGATTTTCGAGCCGCTCCATAACCCTTTCATGCAATATCTGAAGCTGTTTCGTCTTTCCGACTATGAGGCTCGAAATGACGATGCCGGAGGCGCCGGTCACCATAGCCACCCCGATTATCGCCAGTTTCAGTTCGCCGGTTTCGGCTGCGATCGACCGCAGGACTTCCCTCACCTGATCGATACGGCCGGTCTCGATGCAGCCCATCGCAAGCGATATGTGCGGAAGGCAGTCGGTGCTGTTAAGCGCGATGCCGCCGGCGGGATCGGCAAGGCGCCTGTTGGCCTCGACGGCCATGTCCGCAATCTCCGGCGGAGGAAGCAGCACGATGTCGACTGCGATGCGGTCAGTCATTGTCGGAGCCTCCGAAACGGCCGGCCGCAAACGGCCGGCCATAAAAGCTTCATGTTATAGCCGGCCGCCGGGCTGTCAAGGAATGGACCCAGGAACGAACCCGCCGATTCGGATTTGTAGAATCGGGCCTCGACAACACAGCGATCGAACATTCTAATACATAAAATTTATCAGGAGGCCACAATATGGAACAAACGCGCACAACACGCCGCCGGATGATCGCCGATTCTGCCAGGGCCCTTGCTGGGCTTTCGCTGGCCTCGCTGGCCGCCTCGTGCCGGCGGGCGGCAGGCCCCGCCGGCAGCGGCTACGACGGCTTCAGGATCGGGGCGTGCGACTGGTCGCTGGGCAAGACATCCGACCCCGGCTCGTTCGAGGTGGCCAAGCGGATCGGCCTGGACGGCGTTCAGATCAGCATGGGCACCGTCGAAAACGGCATGCACCTGCGCAGGCCGGACGTGCAGAAGCTCTTCCTCGAGGCCGCGGGACAAAACGGCCAGCAGATAGCCTCCATGTGCATACTGGTACTCAACGGCATCCCGTACAAGAGCGACGCGTGCACCGAACAGTGGGTTGCCGACGGCATAGACGCCTGCGCTGCGATGGGGGTGAAGGTCCTGATGCTGCCCTTCTTCGGCAAAAACGACTTGAGGGACGACGCCGAAGGCACCGCCGAGGTGGTCAGGCGCCTGCGGCTTGCAGCCCCGAAGGCCGAAAAGACGGGTGTCGATATCGGAATCGAGTCCATGCTCAGCGCAGAACGGCACATGGATATCATCGACCGCGTCGGCTCGCCCGCGGTCAAGGTCTATTACGACGTCGGCAACAGCCACAAGGCCGGTTACGACATCTACGAGGAGATACGGCAACTTGGTTCCGAGAACATCTGCGAGTTCCACGCCAAGGACTACAATAACCTTTTCGGCCAGGGAAAGGTCGACTTCCCCCGGGTGCGAAAGGCAATGGACGACGCCGGCTGGCGGGGCTGGATCCAGATCGAGGGCGCAAAACCCTTGGGAATGGAGGCCAGCTATAGGCACGACTGCGAGTACCTGCGGGGGGTCTTCCCGCCGAAGGCCTGAGGAGCAGGGCAGATACAAAGCAAGAGAGTTCAGGGTCCAGGATGACTTGTCCAGCATCTGTAATCGGAGAAGAATCCACAATGAGGTGGACGGAATGAACTCAATGAAACCAGTGGACAAATGGACAGAAAAAAGGGGCCGGGGCCTTTTTTCGCTGCGAAAAAAGGTCCTGACCCCTTTGTTATCGTTTCCCTGCCGGCAGGCCGGCGGCCCTGTTGATCCTACGTCGACGGAGGCTCGAAACCCTTACGGTACCTCTTGGACAGATAGCGGTTGGCCTTTTTGTTGTCGATGAACTTTTCCCGCTTGGAGTCGAATTCGAGCCGACTGCCGAGCCGCGTGGCAATGTTCGCCATATGGCAAAGGGTCGCTGAATAATGACCCTCCAGCACATCAGCGGTCAAATCGGAGACTTTCCGGCTGCGAACGGCCTTTAGGAAATTGCCCATGTGCGAGGCGTCATCGCGGCCGCCGCCGGGGCCTTTGGTGCCGTCCTTGAACGTAACCTGCCAGCCGCTGCGCCCGATGGAAACTTTGCCCTCGTCACCGTAGAAAATATTGCCGTTGTCGTGCCCCTCGTGCTTGTAGGGCGTCCATAGCCTCATCTCGTACATGATGTACACATCATCGTACTCGAAGGTGGCTATCTGGGTATCGGGGGTCTGGTGGTCGTCATCATACCATAACTGGCCGCCGCTGCAGCTTACCGACTTGGGCATTTTCACCCCGAGCGCCCAGCGGGCGATATCGATCTGGTGTATGCCGTCGTTGCCGGTATCACCTGTGCCATAGTCCCACCACCAGTGCCACTTGTAGTGAAAACGGTTGGGGTTGAACGGCCTCTCCGGAGCCGGTCCGAGCCAGAGATCGTAATGGACATAGGATGGAGTGGGCTCGTCGGGTTTTCGGCCGATCTTGCCCCGCCGCTGGCTGTTTATGGCCTTGGCCATCCGGATCTTTCCCAGAGCGCCCGACCGCATGTACTCGACGGCCTTCTGAAGGCCCACCGCGCTTCTGGACTGGGTACCATGCTGGACGATACGTTTGTGCTTGCGGGCGAGCTCGACCAGCAGGCGGCTTTCTCGAATAGTATGGCCAAGCGGCTTTTCGACATAGGCGTCTTTTCCAGCGGCCACTGCATGGGCGGCGGCCGGGACGTGATGGTGATCGGGCGTGGCGATGGCCACCACGTCTATCGAATTGTCCTCCAGCATCTTTCGGTAGTCGACGTGGGTCGAAACCTTCTCGCCGCGTTTCTTGAACTCATCGGCCTTTCCGTACAGAACCTTCTCATCAACGTCGCACAGCGCCACGACCCTCACGCCACTTGCCTCGTGCAGAGCCCCCAGCAAGCCCCCACCCTGGCCGTGAAAACCGATCACGGCCGCGCGAATTTCATCATTGGCGCCGCGGACTCTGGAGAAAGGCGCCGCGGCAAACGCCGCTGCGGCGGAAGTCGCCATGGACTTCTTTATAAACGTTCTTCTTGAAATAGCTTTCATTGTGCTCTCCTTTGACATCGTCTTTCCATAACAGCCCTATTCAACACCAATCTGTTGCAGATAACGGTGATAATATGCGTGTCGGTCCACCTGCTGGCCCTTGGGCTTCGAGTAGACCGCCACACCGAAACCGAGGAAAAACTCCTCACCCTTTTTGACCACCACCTTGCTCTCGGGGCCTTGTTTCATGGCCTTTCGCCCGAAGGGATTAGCCGCAATGAAGCCGTAATCTCTCGCGTGGTACCAACTCGGGCGGAAGTTCCGAGGATCCGGCATGATGGTCATACCGATCAAAGTGTCGTCCACTACGCCGTGGTAGTCACACCAGTCGGAGGCCTTGCCCCAGACACCCTCCTCGTCCATAAGGCCCTCGGCGTTGACCATATGCCCGCCGTATCGTACGGATATGGGCGTGGCAACACGAATACCCAATCCGAACTCCTCCTGGTCGCCGAAGTAAAAATCCTCCTGATCGCTGGAAAAGGTGCTTTCGGAGATCAGCGTATAGCAATCCTCTTGTGCGGTTATCGTATACTTGCAGACCTCCAGCACCATCCTGCTGCCGTCGGAGGTGCGGCAGTAGTAGTTTCGGACCGTAAACGTCCCCTTTCCCGGCCCCGGCTGGGGGTCTCCCACGAACATCTCGTGCTCGACCTTGGCGTCAAGACGCCAGTAGTCATTGCCGTTGATGTCCCCGAAAGCCAACCAGATCCCGGGGTGAAACGTCGCATGGTCGGTTTCGTCCTTTCCCGGAACCGGTGGGTGGTTGCGGGTAGCCTGGATCCCCGAGGGGGTCTTGACGTGGGCGAAATAGGGTCGAGGTATTTCCGGATCCGAGTAGACGTACGTGGCGAACTCATCGCCCCCGACCCGTATCAGCAGCATTCCCGGTTGAAACTCAAATGACACTTCGGGCCCCGTCTCCTGCTGCGAGGGTTGCTGGCCGCAGCCCCCCGTGGCAAGTACAGGAACGATTAACATTGTCATTATCAAGACGGTCTGCAACATGGCTGTCTCCTTTCCCGGCGGTAATTCTCTGCGGCGTGCCGGGTCCACGCGGATCCGGGCAGCAACAACCGGCGCCCGCCGTAAGGCGAGTCTAAGGAACCTCGCCGGCCATGTCAAGGGCCGCGGAACAGCGGCAGCGAAGAATATATTTGACCACAATCCCTGTTTCGTTGCGTGTGGAACAGACGCTGTGGTACAATGAAGTATGCCTGGCACCGTTGTGCGTGTTTCGAAGCTCCTTTTGCGGCACTAAGGGCTTGAGCAATGACAAGGCATACGGGCGCAAAGTACAGTTCAACCGCTTTTCCCGATCGAAGCGGCCGTGGGATCCCGGAGGAACTTGATCTGCTCAGGATCCTGATCGAGAACCTGCCTGACTCTGTATACGTCAAGGATATGCAGGGCCGTATACTTATCTGCAACAGCGAGCTTGCCGGACGGTTGGGCAGCTCGAAACCGGAGGAACTTGTCGGCGAGACCGACTTTGCCTTTTTCCCCAAAGAAGAAGCCGAAAGACTCCATGTCCAGGAGCAGAATATCATAAAAACCGGACGGCCTCTTGTGAATGAAGACGTCGAGATTCTGGACAAGAGGACGGGTCGGCCGATGCACCTGCTGACCACCAAGCTGCCGTTGCGAAATCGATCCGGCAAGATCATCGGCATACTGGGCGTCGGACGAAACATCACCCAGCAGAAAGAAGCCGAAGAGGCCCGCGCGGCGCTTACAGAGGAGCTTAAGAGAAAGAACATCGAGCTGGAATCGGTCATGGACGTGGCCTCGCATGACCTCAGGGCCGCCCTTGTCAACATCCAGGGGTTCAGCCATGAGCTGCGGGCAAGCTGCGAACTTATAGTCTCGAGCCTCGGGGGGAAAAACAACATCACGCGTCCGGGCGATGCAATAAGAGACGCCGCCGGCAAGCGAATTCCCGAAGCGGTAGGTTTCATCATGTCCAACGCGGTGAAAATGGATTCGCTGCTGGACGGGCTGCTGCAGGTACTGCGGCTGACCAGAACACCGGTAAAGATTCGGCCGCTGAATATGAATACCCTCGTCGAGAGTATAGCCACGAGCATGAAATCACAGATTCAGCAAGCCGGCGCCGAGGTCAAAGTTGAAGCCCTTCCGGTTTGTCTGGGCGACTATGCCGGCATCCGGGACGTGTTCAGGAATCTTCTCTGTAACGCAATCGCCTTTCTCGACGAATCAAGGCGAGGGAAGATAATAGTATCCGGGACCACGAAGAACGACAGATGCATTTACTGTGTAAGTGATAACGGCATCGGAATTGCACCGCGGCACCAGGATCGCATATTTGAGCTTTTCCGCAGGCTTGACCCCGGCGGAAGAAACGGCGTGGGACTGGGACTGACCATCGTCAGGCGGATGCTCGACAGGCAAAAGGGAAAGGTCTGGGTGGAGTCTGAGCCCGGAAAAGGCGCGAAATTCTTCGTATCCCTACCCGCGGCGAAGTGATTTGTCGTCCCCGCCCCGCTTCGGGGAGCCTTAACCCTTTGTTGGCAAAGATGTTATAAAAATATTAAGAAAAATGACTTTCCTGGGATTTTTTCTTGCTTGATCTGTTAAAAATATAGTATAATATACTTTGGATAATGAAGTGAGTTTAAAGGCGCATTGACCTCCTTTTAACCCCTGTACTCGAAGGAAAGAAGAGGGCAGGGGTTTTTTTATTGCTTTCGTTAAACTTCACACCCTTTAACACCGCAGGCGCTTACTTCTCAGGAGTAAAGATAACCGGTGAGGACCCATTTTTTGGTTTTGGGGCGGCTGTATTATTCAGCGTTTTGCCGATAAACGGCATGGATAGGAAAAAGAAACCGGGTATCTTTTTTCGCAACTGCTTGGGCAGTAAAGGGCCTGAATCGAGGTAAATCCCAAGGCTGCAGCCGCTTAAACCCCGGAGTCCCCGAAAATGGGCGTCGCCAGGAAAGACAAACGTTGCACCCCTGCTTCGGCTTGCTAAAATAGGACTATGTAGCCGCGAGATCGAGTCATACATTAGGGAGCAGGAAAATGCCCGAGGAAGAAATTGGACTGGTATCCGACTTCTTTTCACACCCGGTTGTGGCCGCGATCGAACTTACGGCGGGCCTGAAAAAGGGCGACAAGATACGTTTCAAGGGGCACACTACCGACCTTGAAATGATCATCGAGTCCATGCAGATCGACAACCAACCCGTCGAGCAGGCCAGGGCGGGGGACTCCGTCGGGATCAAGGTTCCGAAACGGGTCAGGAAGCACGACAAGGTCTTCAGGATCACCTGAACTTGCGGCCGATGGTGAATAGGAATATCTCGAACGGCGCCGTTCAGCCGCTCTGCGGCCACAGCCGGCCTTCTTCGGCGAAGCTGAAGTAGCCACCATCGCCGACTATAACGTGGTCCAGGACCTTCACCTGCAGGACCTTGCCGGCCAGGGAAAGGTCGATCGTAAACCTGGCGTCCTCGTTGCTGGGCTTCGGGTTGCCTGAAGGGTGGTTGTGCACGCAGATGATCGACGCTGCGAAGCCCTCCATGGCCCTTTGAAATATCTCTCTCATCATCGGAGCCGCCTGGTTGACGGTCCCCTCCGTTATCTCGACTATATCGATGATCTTGTTTCGGGTGTTCAAAAGCACAACCTTGAAAACCTCCCTCTTCAGGTCCCGCATCCGCGGGCCGAGGATTTCCACCACATCCCCCGCGCTTCCTATCCGGGTCTTTTTCTGGGCGGCTTCGTCTTCCCTGAACCGCCGTCCGATCTCCAGGGCCGCCTTGATCTGGGCCGTCTTGGCCGGCCCCAGTCCCTTGAACCGGCGCCATTGGCTGGCGTCCGCGGCGGACATGTTCCTGAAAGTGCCGAATTCATTCAGAATGCTCCTGGCCAGATCGACAGCGCTTTGGCCGCGAACGCCGGTTCTAAGCAGAATGGCCAGCAGCTCGGAGTTGCTCAGCCTGTGAGCGCCCTGCCTGTGCAGTTTTTCCCTGGGCCTGTCGGACTGAGGCCAGTCACCGATCGTATTGAGGCTTTTCCCACTCCGCATAATGCCCCCCCCGGTCGCAAAGAGAAACTAACCGGTCAAAACATTAGAATCAACAGTTTTTATGGCGGCACACTCAGCCTTCAGCAAAACCCAAAAAGCGTCATCGCCTGGCTTTCCGAACAAACAGGTTGCAAAACGGCTCAACATCTGGTATTTGGGCCCCACGTGGATTCAAGGAGGTGCGAAATGGACAGCGTATCACTGCTTCCGGGCCATAACATCGGCAGAAACTTCATACCTCGGGAACACCTTCCCAAGGGCAAGGACGAGTACTACATCCGGGACCTTCAGCAGATCAGGGACCCGTCGCAGTGGAGGCAGCTCCGTTCGGATGAGGTCGAACGGCCAGTCAAAAACAACAGCGAGGCTGACAGCTGGGACAAGATTCTTGTTACAGACAATTTCGATCCCCAGCGTATACGAAACACCGAGTTCTTCGGATCGGTCCGCATAGGAACACTTCGTAACGTGACCCTTGAGCATCACTATCCGCACACCCCGGGCGAACGAAATATCCCAGTACATTTACCTATGCGCAGGTTGGAACCTGCTGGTCGACATTGGACTGGCCCTGGGAATAAACCTGGACAAGCTCGAAAGAGGCCGAAAGGTGGGCAACGAAATGATCGGCGAATAACCAAAAAAGGGAGCAGGTGTTAATTATTGACATTTTTCCGCAACGGCGCCTTGAACGAATGGGGGGTTCGAAAATGCCAACAATTAACACTTGACCCCTTCTAACTTGGGCGCGGGTTTTAAATGGAAAATACAGGATCAATCAAGATCGCAAGGATTCAGACCGGAAGAAAGATCGCGCGCGCACTGGTCGAAGACGACGGTTACAACCTGATCGAAGGCGACGTGTTCAATACATGGAAAGCTACCGGTACTAAGGTGCCGCGGTCGAAAGCCAAATTGCTGGCCCCGGTCGATCCGCCGCAGATCGTCGCCATCGGCCTCAACTATCGCAAGCACGCCGAGGAGAGCGGCATGGCGATTCCCGACGCGCCGATTGTGTTCATCAAAACTCCCAACACTATCACCGCTCCTAAAGACGCGATTATGCTGCCGGCGATGGCTCCGGACGAGGTGGATTATGAGGCTGAACTGGTGATCGTAATCGGAAGGGAAACAAAGAATGTCGCGCCCGCCGAAGCACCAGGCTGCATTTTCGGATATACCTGCGGAAACGACGTAACCGCCAGGGACTGCCAGATGCGTTTCGATAAGCAATGGGCGCGGGCCAAATGCTTTGACACATTCGCCCCGATAGGACCCTGGATAGCCACCGACCTCGACGGTGACAACCTCAATATCCGCCTGCGGTTGAACGGACGCATCATGCAGGACGCTAACACCTCCGGCTTGATCTTTTCCTGCCATCAACTGGTAAGCTACCTTTCCCGGTGCATGACGCTGTATGCCGGAAGCATCATCATGACGGGCACCCCGCCGGGGGTCGGTTACGGCCGGAAACCCCCGCTGTACCTGAAACCTGGTGACACGGTGGAGGTGGAGATCGAGGGAATCGGCCGTCTGACGAATCCGGTCGAAACAGAAAACAGAGCGGCAGGCAAGTAGGCAGTAGACAGCAGGACTACCCTCCTCCCCCCAACTGAGGCAGCCGGTCTCGGAATCGCAATCGGTATCGGGAATCGAGACGGTTCGTAGCAGTATTGACCGTTTTATGCACAAAAACAGTCAAAACACACTTCGGAACAGTGCCCGACTCCTGCAACACACCTGATTTGTCCTATAAACAAGAGCGGGCCACCTCAAGGCTCGGAACGGCAGGCAATAACCTTCTCCAATTTTTCAAACTCGGCTTCTATTCGATCCAACAGTTCCCGTGCCAGAGACAGGTCTGCCTTTGAGGCGGCCCGCTCCAGCCGCGAGGCTTCGCCCGCCAGTCTTCGGGCCGCCAGATTCGCCGCCCCTCCCTTTATGGCATGCGCGTAAAACCTGACTTTTTCCGCATCACTGGCCTCCACCGCCTCGGCGAGTTTGCACAGTCTCTGTTTCTTATCCGAAAGAAACACGGGGATTACTTCAGCGATCGTCTCTTCGCTCATCCCCCTCCGTTCTAGCTCGGACCGGTCGATAACCTCCCCGTCGCACAAGTCAGCATCATCGCCGCGGTTGTCGGCGGGTCGGCTGCGACCCGATGCCCTCGCCGAAGACAGGTACCTGTCAAGCAGCTCCGCCAGCTTGCGCCAGTCGATCGGTTTAGTCACATAATCGTCACAGCCCGCCCTGATGCACTTTTCATGGTCGCCGCTCATAGCGCCGGCCGTCAGGGCGACTATGGGAACAGTCACACCTTTGATCCTGAGTTTTCGGGCGGCGGCGTACCCATCCAGTTTCGGCATGCGGATATCCATGAATATCAGGTCGAACCGCCCGGCCAGCGCCTCTCGCACAGCTTCGTTCCCGTCCGATGCCAGCGACACACGGAGACCCCATTTCTCCAGGCATGATTTCATGAGCAGTTGATTGCTCCTTATATCCTCGGCGACCAATACCCTGCCGGAGAATTTATTTTCTTTCATCTGTTCGATCCGATGATCCCCGCAATCGCAGGCGCAGCGTCTGTCCAGAACCGATTGTTCCTTCACCTCCACCGGCGCCGGTATTAACAGCGAAAATACCGATCCTTCACCAGCCTTGCTGGCCAACTCGAGCCTGCCGCCCAGCAGAGCCGCCAGCTGCTTGGTAATGGCCAACCCCAGGCCCGTACCGCCGTAGCGGTGAGTCGTTTCGGAGTCAGCCTGCGTGAAGGAGTCGAATATCAGTTCATGCTTATCCTCAGGGATCCCGATGCCGCTGTCAGCCACATCGAAGCGAACAAACAGCTTGCCGTTCTCACGCTGCAGGGAAATTTCCAGAAGAACATTTCCTTCTTCGGTGAACTTTATGGCATTTCCTACAAGGTTGACCAGGCACTGGCGTACGCGCACCGGGTCTGAATGCAACCGGGATGGCAGCCTGCCCTTGACCGCTACGGAAAAATCCAGGCCTTTTTCCACGGCTTTAGGCCTCATCAGCGACTCGATACTGTTGAGCAGATGCGCCAATGAAAAGTCCGCCGCTTCGACATCGAGGCGTCCGGCTTCAATCTTGGAGAAATCCAATATATCGTCTACAAGCCGCAGCAGATTTTCACCGGATTCCTTGATGATCTCAATGTGATTTCGCTGTTCGTCGCCAAGACCGCCCCTCGCCAGAAGGTCGCAGAAACCGATGATCGCGTTCATCGGCGTGCGGATCTCATGGCTCATGTTGGCGAGGAACCGACCTTTCAATTCATTTGCCGCCTCAGCCCGCTTTTTGGCAATTGCAAGTTCACCGGTCCGTTTGTTCACGAGATCTTCGAGGTGGTTGCGGTGTTCCCGCAGGCTTTGTTCAGCGCGTCTACGCGAGGCCAGCTCGCGACTAGACTTCTTCATCTCATTGAGCGCCTGGATGAAAATTCCAAGCACCGGCATGCAGTAACTCATGGCGGTTGCACAATGCGCAACGTCAAAGCAGGCGTCAAAAAGGCGCTTCGAGAACGACATGCAAATTTGCCCGCCGAGACTCAAGAGAATGCACACGGCCAGAAAAGCTGAGAACACGTTCCCGCCATGGTAATACCTTTTCAAAACCAGAACCATCGCGGCAGTCAACCAGACAGCGGAAGCGAAATCCAAAGGCCTGGATATCAGATGGCGGGGGTAAACAAGCCGCGGAAGCGGCACCGTCATTATGAGAACAGTCAGTCCCCCGCTGACGGTTAATGCCATTAGAGAGAACGACAGGGTTTCCCTGCACACGCCCCGGGCCGACCGGGGCTCGCCGCTGCCCAGACCACACGCCAGCACTATTAATGCGGCGAAGGCGTGTTTGGCGGCCACGTAGGTAGCCGGCACGAATCTGGACTGATCTATGCCGACTTCGTGAAACATGCGGTGCCAGCTGACCAGACCGTGAATGAAACTCTCGCCGGCACAGACAAAAAAGGCCAGCCCGCATATCAGGTAGTAGCGGTCTTTGTAGCCGAAGTAATAGACCAGACAAGCGGCCGCGGCCAGCAGGGAGATGAAGGACCCGACCATTTCGATGCAGGAGTGAAAGTCGCTGGAACCTGTCCACTCAGAGGCGAACGCCGCCGGTATGACGATCGCGAACGCGACAGCTATGACAGCGCATACAACGATAAACAAGACATTGGTCTTGATATTAACAGCACTCCTTTCAGGTGTCGGCACGCTCGTCCTACCCGCCTCCGGACAGACAATCTCTTTACCCAATGAATATCGTCAATAACCGAAAGGGACTTACGGAGCCGGCGCGGTTTACACGCAGAACACGCGCTTAAGACCGGCATTTTTGCGGTCAACGACAGGTCGGATAACTATTTTTGCCGCGGCGGCCAGTCGAACTCCGCCACTATCGGCGTATGGTCGCTGGGTTTCGGCGCCATGCGGGGGGCGGTGTCGATGTAGCAGGCGGTGCACCGCCGGGCGACGGTTTCGGTCGCCATCATGTGGTCAAGCCGCCACCCGAGGTTACGCTTGAACGCGTTAGGCAGCCGGTAGTCCCAGAAGGTATATCGGCCGTTCTCTTTGCAGTGCTTCCTGAACAGGTCCACGAAACCCCAGTTGCCGACCTTCCCGAACGCCGCCTGGACCTCGGGGCAAAAGCACACGCTTCCGAGAAGGCCCTCGGGATCGTAAACGTCGGCGGCTTCAGGGGCCACGTTCATATCCCCCGTCCAAAGGACCGGATCGGAAGGCTTGTATTGCCCTTCGAGGTAGTCCCTGAGCCTGGCAAACCATTCCAGTTTGTACCGGAACTTGTCGCTTTCCGGCTCGAAACCCTGCGGAACGTAGGTGTTGATAATCATTATGCCCCGCACCTTCACCGCGACCAGCCTGGCGGGGTCCTGCGGCTCGGTGTCGAGACCGAACCGCACGTTTTCGAGCTTTGTTCTGCTGAAGACCCCAACGCCGTTGTAGCTTTTCTGGCCCTTGAAAGCGCAGTTGTAGCCCGCACGCATGAACGGCTCCGCGGGAAAATCCTTGTCCTGGACCTTTGTCTCCTGCACGCACAGCACGTCCGGCTTGGCCTCGGCGAGCCACTGGAGCACGATCTGGAGCCTGGCCCTGAGAGAGTTGACGTTGAAGCTGGCTATTTTCATCGCCGTATCGTATAAACCGGTTCGAATTGACGCCTACATTCATATCGAAAGGTGCTCAAATGTGCAAGGCTTGTGGATGCAGTTCGGGCAAGAAAAACTCCAAACCGCGAAAGCCCGCTTCTTCCAAGAGCAAGCCTTCGTCTAAAAGGAAATAGCGCCGATGGTATAGGCCAGCGTAAGATAGATTCCCGCCAGCAGAAAGACAATGCCGGTGATACGCTGCGCCCACAGCCGGAACGCGGCCGTCTTCTCGAAAACGCGGCCTAACGCATCGGCACCGGCGGCGATCGCAAAACCGAAGCCGACCACCGGCAGCGCCGTTCCGACACCGTAGATAATCGGCAGCGCCAGGCCCGAAGAGTACTTTACAGAAAGCGGAATCAGGCTGCCGAAGAACAGCGCCGCCGAAATGGGACAAAAAGACACGGCGAAAACAACCCCCATGAAAAACGCCCCGGCGAGGCCGAATTTATCCGCCCTTTTCTGGAACCAGCGGCCCGCCCCGCCCGTGCCGGCGGTCAAGGGAAGCATATCGAGCAGCGCCATGGCCGCCACCACCAGGACCGGCCCGAGAAGGCCGTGCATGTACTTCTGCAGCCAGTGAGAAACGCCCGGCGCCGACAGCAGGCTGTTGACCAGGACAACCGCCAGCGCGGTGTAAGCCGTGGCCCTCCCGGCCGTGTAGAGCAGGCCGGTCAGCAGAACGCGGCCGGGCCTGCCGATCCCGCGGCCGACGAATGAGATCGCGGCGATGTTGGTGACAAGCGGACACGGGCTGATCGACGTTAGAATGCCCAGCCAAAACGCAATGCCCGAACCGAGAATAAACTCGTTCATGGACTATCCTGCGCAAGAAACTCGCGTATGCCGTCGCATATGTACTGTATGTATTTGTCCTTGTCGCCGACCAGGTCCCAGATCCGGTCCAGGTTCTTCCAGGCCGCCTGTCTGCCGTCTGACATCCTGGAAAGGATGACAGACTTGGTTGTCAACCGGTAATCCTTCACAAAATGTTCGTTGTCCGGCACGTCGACGTTGACGGCCTGCCACCGTATTCGCCCCGTTGACAGCTCGTCCGCGAAAAATGTCCTCACCGCCTCCTCGGCGAAGCTTTCCAGCTTGCGGCAGGTGGGGCACCTCATGCGGCCGTGAAAGTAATAGACGACCAGACCGTCGCTGCCCCGCCCAGGATCCTCCGGGCCAATTGCATTTTTCCTGGCTGCAACCAGCCCTGGCTGGTCCCCGGCTGCCGCGCCCCCCTTAGCCCCGCCGGTCGAGCTTTCACGGACGGCCATGTAGGCCAGCGAGCCCGCGACGAAGACCAGCAGGAAAACGCCCAGTGTCTTTTTTGCATTCATGTGTCTTTTTCCTTCACGAACGGCGGTCTAGCCGTTCAGCATTTGCTTGATCTCGGCGGCGGAAGGGACCCTGCCGACGACCTTGACCACACCGTCGATCGCCAGCGCCGGTGTCATCACCACCCGCATCTCTAATATATCGTTAATATCGGTTACCTTTTCGACGTGGTATTCGCCGCCGCACTCGGCGGCCGCAGTTTGAGCGTTTTTGGCCAGCTTTTCACACTTGGGGCATCCCGTACCGAGCACCTGTATCTTTTTCATGGTTCAAACTCCTACCGGTAAAATGTCCCGAAAATCATCCCCGCGGCTGTTGACATTAACACAACCAGCAGAATGAACATCCCCGTCCTGGCGTTTCCCATTACCTTTCTTATGACAAGGATATTGGGAAGCGACAGGGCGGGCCCGGCCAGCAGCAGGGCCAGCACCGGCCCGTTGTGCATGCCCAGCTTCATCAGCGCCTGCGTTATGGGAATCTCCGTCAGCGTGGCAAAGTACCAGAATGTCCCCACCACGCTGGCGGCGAGATTGGATCTTAGGCTGTTGTCCCCGACCCACCGGGCAACCTGCTCTTCCGGCAACAGCACGCTTACGAAGCCCACCACGAAAACACCCCCGTACAAAAGCGGCACCAGCATCTTGGCGAAGGCCCAGGTGTTTTGCATCCATTGGCTGACCTGGTCCCTGTCAAACCACCGCCAGGTCATAACCGCCACCGCCAGGGCCATAAGGCCGGCAAGGTGCCACCGGAGGCGGTGTACGGCCAGCACCCAGGTCTTTCGCTGCTGCATCCGAACGATATCTTCCTTGGCCAAAGTGATCTTTTCGCCTGCGGCGGCCGAGTCTATGTCCTCCGCCAGCTGAAGCCGCACGGCGTCCCTGGTCTCGTGTACGATCACAGCCTTGAATTCACGGCCGTGCTCTGTCTCGACGGTAACGTTGCCCGGGTTGTACCAGTCGCTGAAGACCAAAAACAGTATCATGCAGGCCAGATAAACCGCCGTTTTGCCGGCGCCGCAGGCCCGTCCATCCGGTTCGGGCATCCCGGCAGCGGCTGCGGCCTTGGCCTTTTCGCTCTTTCTAAACACCGCGGCCATGGCCAGGCCGACTACCACTGCGAACGCCACCGCGCCGGCGGCCCGGCCTACCCCGATCGCCGGGCCCAGCACCCTTGCGCTTAGGAAAATCGCCAGGATGTTGATGGCCGGTCCGGAATACAGAAACGCCGAAGCGGGACCGAGGCCGGCCCCCAGGCTGTAGATACCCGCGAAGATCGGCAGAACGCTGCAGGAGCACACCGCCAGCACGCAGCCGGCAACCGATGCCACGGTGTATGCCGCAAGGGGATTTGAATTCGGTCCGAGGTATCGCATCACCGAACCGCTGGACAGAAACGTCATGATGGCACCGGCTATGAAAAGAGCAGGCACCACACACGCGAGCGTGTGGTTGCGGGCGTACCACTGAAGCAGCCTGAAAGCCTCCCGGATCGCTTCCTGGACCTTCGGATTGCCCAAAGGCAGCATATAGGCCGCGATGAAGACCGCCGCGAAACCGCAGAATATTTTTAGTTCCCGCTTCACTTGTTCAGGGTCCCCAGCAGTCTCCGGCTGTCCAGCGCCTGTTCCTTCAGCAGGCCCGTTACGCAGGACAGGAACTCCAGGACACACCTGGCCTTGAGCTCATAGATAACCTTTAACCCTTCCTTGCGGTAACTTAGCAGGCCCGCATTGACCATGACGGCCAGGTGCCGCGAAACGTTGGACCTTTCCGATCCTACATGCTCGGCGATATCGCACACGCATTGTCGGCCTTCTTTGAGGAAATCCACCACCGCGATTCGTAGCGGGTGGCCGATCGCCCTGGCGATTTGAGCCTGCTTCTCAAACAACAGATGGTCTTGTGTCTTTGCCACGGCCTTACCTACCAAGTAACTATGTGATCATATAGTTATATATAATCATATTGTTCGCTGATATCCAAGAAATTCCGTACAACAACTGCGGAATGGGCATAAACACCATCTCATCCCGAAAAACGCGGATTTATGAAAAATTTTCGCAAAAACGGATTTTCTTTTGATCCCCCTAGCAATAGGACTATAATAGTCTTATATTGATCGCTTACACTTTACACTGTGGAAAATGGACATACTTCGAAGAAACACGGATTACGGCCTGCGGATGATGGCGGCGCTGACCGACAATTTCGGCGATGAACCGATTTCCGCCAGGCAGCTGGCGGAAAGGGGCAAATTTTCGTACGAGCTCGGGTGCAAGATACTGCAGAAGCTGCATAAGGCAGGCCTGGTTGAAAGCTGCATGGGATCCCGCGGCGGGTTCGCACTCGCGAGGAAGCCGTCGGAGATATCCCTTATGCAGATCATAAACGCCCTGCAGGGCAAGATCAGGCTCAACAGGTGCCTTGCGGGAGGTGACGGGTGCGAATTCCAAAAAAACTGCCGAATCAGTACGAAGCTGTCCTGCCTGCAGCTCTACATAGAGGGCTACCTGGACGGCATTAAACTGTCGGACATGGCCGAGACCCGAAAGGACCTGGCCGCTGAGACGGAGGCTTTGTCATGATAAAATGCCCTGGGCGGGATCAACGGTTCTGGAAACCGGAAGACATTTTTGAGACCTGCTGTCCGGGCTGTGGACGAGCCGTGGAGTTTTTCAAGGACGAACCTAAACTCAAATGCCGCAGCTGCGGGCAAATCGTCGCCAATCCCAAAATGGATCCGGGCTGCGCCGAGTGGTGTAAATACGCCGATAACTGTATCGGGGAACACTCCGGGAAGAATCCGAAAGAGTACAGAAGAAAGGAGTAATTATGTTTTGCTACCAGTGCGAACAGACGGCCGGCGGTACGGGCTGCACAAAGACAGGGGTGTGCGGCAAGAACGAGGACATCCAGAGCCTCCAGGACATCCTGATGTTCGGCCTCAAGGGCATAGGCGCATACGCCTATCACGCCCGGGAACTCGGACAGAAGGACGGCCAGGTCGACGCCTTCATGCACGAGGCGATGTTTTCCACACTGACCAACGTGGACTTCGACATCAACCGCTACCTGGAGCTGGTCTTGAAGGCAGGCGAAATGAACCTCCGCGTGATGGAGCTGCTCAACAATGCGCATACGGCGAGATTCGGAAACCCCGTTCCGGCCGAAGTCCCAAGAGGAACCAAGGCCGGACCGGGAATCGTCGTGACCGGCCACGACCTTCTCGACCTCTACGAGCTTCTCAAGCAGACCGAGGGCAAGGGCGTAAACATCTACACCCACGGTGAGATGCTGCCCGCCCACGGCTACCCCGAACTGCGAAAATTCAAACACCTTGCCGGCAATTACGGCACCGCCTGGCAAAACCAGAGGAGGGAATTCGACGAGTTCGCCGGTGCGATCCTTGTAACGACCAATTGCGTGATGATTCCCAAGGATTCGTATAAGGACCGGATGTTCACCTGCGGAATAGCCGGGGTCGAGGGTGTAAAACACATCAGGAACAGGGACTTCAGCGAGGTGATCCAGAAGGCCCTGTCCCTTCCGCCGCTGCCGGAAAACCCGCAGGGAACACTGAGCACCGGCTTCCACTACACCGCCGTCCTGGGCCTGGCCGACAAGATTGTCGAGGCCGTTAAAGCGGGCAAAATCAGGCACTTCTTCTTCATCGGCGGCTGCGACGGCGCCAAGCCCGGGCGGAATTACTTTACCGAATTCGCCGAGAAGGTACCGAAGGACTGCGTGATACTGACCGCCGCCTGCGGCAAGTACCGCCTCAACGGCAGGGATTACGGAAATATCGACGGGATCCCGCGGCTGCTGGACACGGGACAGTGCAACGACTGCTATTCCGCCGTCAGGATCGCCACGGCCCTCGCGGACGCCTTCGGCTGCGGTGTAAACGACCTGCCCCTTTCGCTGGTGGTGTCATGGTACGAGCAAAAGGCGGTCGCGATTCTGCTGACGCTGCTGCACCTGGGAATAAAGAACATAAAGCTCGGCCCGAGCCTTCCGGCGTTTATCAGCCCTAATGTGCTCAACGTGCTGGTCGATAAATTCAATATCGGCCCCCTTGGCGATGTTGACGAGGATCTGGCCGGGATGCTCAGCCGGGAGAAGCCCTAAAATGGCCTGCCGGAACGCAGGGAAAGAAAAGTGGGCAGGTCGTTCCATAGGGTCTTTGGTTCTCATGAGGAACATCGTAATCATAGACAAAGACAGGTGCGACGGCTGCGGCCAATGCGTCGAAGCCTGCGCAGAGGGGGCGATCGAGCTTATCGACGGCAAGGCCAAACTGGTAAGCGAAATCTACTGCGACGGCCTCGGTGCCTGCATCGGGCACTGTCCGCGGGACGCGATAACGGTGGAAAGGCGTCAGGCCGCCGGCTTCGATCAAGAGGCTGTAAAAGCGCATCTGGCCGGGAAAAAAACGCCGCGGGAGAAACCCGGCTTTGTATGTCCCGGAATGGCGGCCCGAAGCCTTGGCGGCGGGACGAAACGGGACGAAACGAAAGCCGCTCCGGCCGTATCGCGGCTGGGCCACTGGCCGGTGCAGCTTAAGCTGGTCCCGCCACAGGCCCCGTTCTTCGCCGGCGCGGACCTGCTTCTGGTGGCCGATTGCGTTCCGTTCGCGATGGGCGACTTCCACGAAAGGTTCCTGAAAGACCGCAGTGTAGCGGTGGGCTGCCCGAAGCTGGATGACAGTCAATTCTATGTTGAAAAACTGGCAGAGATCCTCAAATCAAACAAGCTCGGCAGCCTGGCGGTGATCCACATGGAAGTGCCCTGCTGCTCGGGCCTGACCCGCATCGCCGAGGGGGCCGTCGCCCTAAGCGGCGCGGAGATGCCGTTCGAGGATATCACTGTCGATCTGCGGGGAAATGTGATAAAAACGCAGAAGATAAGGCCCTTGCCTCGAACGGCACAGGGAGGTTGATCGCCGGCCCTGTGCGACCGAAAAGGAGACCTCGCTTGAAGGACAGCCCAAGACCCAGCCGCCGCGAATTCCTCGAATTGTCCGCCGCGGCGCTGCTGGCCGGCGGCTGTGGCGGTCTTTCAAAAGACGGACCCGGCCGCCCAGGGCCGAATTTCCTGCTGTTCCTCGCCGACGATCTGGGATACGGCGACCTGGGCTGCTACGGCCACCCGTTCATGAAGACCCCCGGCCTCGACCGCCTGGCCGAACAGGGCATGCTTTTCACGGATTTCTACGCCCCGGCTCCGATATGCTCGCCGTCGCGGGCGGCCATCCTGACCGGGCAATTCCCCTACCGCCTCGGCGTATATCACCTCGCCGGCGACATCGTAAATCTGCCCCGCCGGCAGGTCACCGTCGCGGAACTGCTGCGAAACGCCGGCTACCGGACCTTCTTCGCCGGCAAGTGGCACCTCGGAAGGCTCGACGGCAGTCACCCCACCCCCGGCGACCAGGGCTTCGAACACTGGTTCGCCTCCGAGGTAAACGACGGGCCGCGCAATCCGGAAAATTTTGTCCGCAACGGCCGGGCGGTGGGACGGCTTCAGGGCTGGAACTGCGATCTCGTGGTAGAGGAAGCCGCGAGGTGGCTGAACAACCGCTGATGCAGTGGATAAAATCCTCGAACCTCGAGAGATTCGAGATGTACGACGTGCGAAAGGACCCCGGCCAGCGGATGGAGCTTTCGGCGGCACAGCCGGCCCGCTTCGAGCGGCTCGCATCGCGGATGAGGCGGCTGTGGGCCGAGCTGCAAATCGCCGGTCCGGTCTGGGAGGGCTACAAGGGCCGAATCAAGCCCGTGCAGCTGCCGGGCGATTGAAACTGCACCTGACGCCAAGGAATGTTATAAAAGTATTCTTCTCATGAAAATAGCGGTAACAGGCGCTACAGGCTTTATAGGCAGGGCCCTCTGCAACGAGCTGGCCAAAGAGCACGACGTGACCGCCCTTACCAGGAACCCCGAAAAGGCCTCCGTCCTTCTCGACAAGTCGATCGATATTACCCGGTGGGACCCGAAGACACCGGGCAGCTGGGAAAACCGCCTGGATGGCACGGATGCGATAGTGAACCTGGCCGGAACCAGTCTGGCTTCCGGACGTTGGACCGAGGCCCTCAAGGACGAAATCCTCAACAGCCGTCTAAGCACCATCAGGGCCCTGATCGGCGCCGCCGGCAACGCAAGGGTCAGACCGAAGGTTTTCGTCGCGTCATCCGCTGTAGGTTTCTACGGAGACCGGGCAGACGAAACTGTCGACGAGGAATCCGCCGCAGGCAGCGGCTTCCTGGCGGAGGTCTGCCGTAAAATCGAAAACGCATCGGAAGAGGCCGAGTCACTCGGCATAAGGCTGGTGGTGATCCGCACCGGCTTGGTTCTCGGCGCCGGCGGAGGGGCCCTCCCAAAGATGGTGCAGCCGTTCAAACTCCACCTCGGAGGCTGGCTGGGTTCCGGCAGGCAGTGGATTTCGTGGATCAGCCTGGCGGATGAGGTCGCGGCCGTAAAATTCCTGATTGAAAACACCGGCCTGAGAGGCCCCTTCAACCTGACCTGCCCGCGGCCGGTGAGGAACCGGGATTTTTTTCAAACCCTCGCCGCCGTGCTGGAAAAACCGTGCCGGCTGCCCGTTCCGGCATTTGCGCTGAGGGCGATGTTCGGCCACATGGCCGACGAGCTCTTCTTGACCGGCCAGAGAGTATACCCTAGAAGATTGACGGAGGCGGGGTTCGATTTCAAGAACATTGATCTACAAGAAACGCTGGAATCCATGAACATCGCAAAGGAGCGACAATGAACTTATCCGAATATTTCGAAAGTACAAAAGGCACCGGCATCCTGGCAACCGCTGACCGCGCCGGCAATGTGGACGCAGCGGTTTACGCCAGGCCGCATGTAATCGACGAGGAAACGGTCGCATTCATCATGAACGATCGCCTTAGCTACCGAAACGTCGCCGATAACCCAAAGGCCGCTTACCTTTTCCTGGAAGAGGGCGCCGGCTACAAGGGCAAGCGACTGTACCTGACAAAAACAAAGGAAGCCACCGACCCCAAGCTGATAGACTCGATCAGGAGAAGGAGCGTGCCCAAGTACGGCGATGCGGAATCGACAAAATATCTGGTCTACTTCAGAATCGACAAGACGCGCCCGTTGGTTGGGGATTAACCCCTGCAGCAATGAGCCCGCACCCGCCGTTCCGGGAACTTGACGCGGTTATGGCAGACTGCGCCCCGTACCAGCCGGGTGATCGAAACCTGCCTTCAGCTCTACAGGCGTCCGATGTTGCTTAATAAGGGGCACAATACCTGTTTGGGGGGAAGTTGCGCAGGAAACAGAGCCAGCTGTTTTAAAGCATAAGCCTTGTACTGCAAGCAAGCCGCCGAAGTCCGACTCCGATGCTCCCCACTTGGAGGCCGGAGCTGAGAAATTGTCCGTTTGAGCGCTGACTCTTGGCCCGGTGGTCTTTCAGGTTTCGGGGGCTATGGTTTCTCAAATTTCAGGTAATGATATGGTCCGCCGTTGTTCCAAATGGCAAATGTATCTATGCTGGTGGGAAGGTTATCACCTGAAGCCCTACCGGTACCCCACCATTTACCATTGCAATAAATATCCGCTTCAATACTGCTGCCTGAGCGTTCAAGGCGCAATATCATCAATGCAGAACCATCCACTGGTATCCCGAAACCGCCCCTCTGCGGATCCAAAATCCTATTATATGTGTTTCTGTTACTAAGAATGGCATCGTTTCCGGTTGGATCGGATCTAAACCAGATACTGGTATTGGTGTGAGCTTCGCTTCCTCCATCGGCCTTAGGTTCGTCCCACCTTCGGGGTGCATCCTGAGAAACGTGCGGGAATACTTGGAAATTGAATCCACGGTAGCCGTTGAATCTCGGATTTGTGCAACCCATGTTATCCCTGTCGATATGCTGACCGCGGGAATCAAACAATCCCATTCTAAAATCACCGGTACCGCCTACGCACAACACACCACCGTCGCAAAACTGGTAGATATCCGGGTCTGGATCCAGGTCGGTGTAGCATTCACACGACGGATCGGCATCGGCGCTGCTGTGCAGAATGTATTTGAACTCTACAACATCGCCGGAGTTGCTGATGGGGATCGGATCGAAGTGGACTATCACCTGCTCGTTTTTCTCCACATACCAGGTGAAACGGCCCTGTTCATCCACATCTAACATCGACCGATCCACTGAAGAGATCCATCTCATGTTGTCGAACCAGACACCAACTTCGTCATCAATTATCGTCACCACGTGCCGGTCGAACGGGCCGAACTGCATGTTTACAGGGTTGAATAGTTCCAGTTCGATGGTTTCGTTGACCTCTATCAAATTGTCGGCCCTGATGCGAATGTCGATGTAGCCCGCCGTTTGACCGGGACTGAAGGAAACCAAACCGGCCGGCATAAGGTAGTCTACGCCGCCCGGCTGGGCCGTGCCGCCAATCACAGCCACCTCAACGGATACCGCTTCCATGCCGGCGTGCGAGAGGTTCACCGGCAGCCTCATCAGCGCACCATTGTCTTCGAGCGTCATACTGGAGTCTGTCTCGAACGAAACGGTCGGTGGTGAATCGATAATCGTATAGGTATGATTGCTGGGCTCCAGCAATCCAATACCCTCGGAGGGATTCGAAAGCCCCAGGACCACAGTTTCATCGTCTTCATTGTATGCGCCATCGTCGACGACACCCAGGTAGATCGGCCTTCGTGTTTCACCCGGCTCAAATACGACGACGCTGCTGCTGCAGCCCTGCTGTTGCCACTCGAAGGCCAAGACGGAGTAATCCTTGAAGTCCACCATGCCGTCAGCGAGGAAACCAACACCGCCGCCGGGCCCGGCTTCCAGCCAGTCCTGCGCAAGATGGTTCAGGTCCCTGAAATCAATCTCGCCGTCACTGTTGAAGTCGAAGTAGCAGGTCCCCGGGATAGAATAATCCGCTCCGGCGGTCGCGGTGCCCCCAGCGACTGAGTAATTCACTGAAACGACGCTCTCGCTGGCGGGGGTAAGCGTCACATCGGCCTCGGCCAGCGTCATGAACTCGGGATTGCCGCTTGCGGCCGTCTCGAACGACACGAACGACATATCCGACTCAGCGAAGAACCTGACTTCCGACAGACCCGCCGCACTGCCGCCGTGGTTGCTGATGACGGTTATCCTCACATTCTTTGCCGCGACCCCTCCGAAATCGATCTCGGTGTTGTGGGCATAGGAGTCGGTACCGTCGGCCCTGGCTAAAGCGTGTGTGGTGCCTAACTGAAACCAGTCGGTGCCGTCGACCGAATACTCTATCTCGCAGTTGTTTATACCCCGCTCGGTCCTGCTGCTTCCGTCGGAGACTACCTGATTGTAGTTCCACACCCACATTCGTGAAAGCGAGTAAACGCTGTCGAACTCGTACTTTATCCACTCGCCGGCAACACCATTGGACAGCCACATCGTGCCCTCCCCCGGTTCGGGCGGCTCGGCGCCGATGCTGATCTGGTTGGTGTGCAGGTCGCCCGTAAGACCGCTGCCGTCGCAGGAATAGACAGCCTCAAGCTGGTAATTAACGCTCGAGGCCACGGCCGTAACATCGGCCGGGTCGACCTGAACCGTCACCGCCCAGGCGCCGGCCACTAGGGTCAGCGATGCTGCGATTGCCAGGATGGTGATTACTTTGAACAATGGTCTGTTTGGCGTCCTAATGAGACCGCCGGGACAGGCCCGGGGGTAAGAACTCAGTATCAAGCTACATACGTTTTCGCTTCTCTTGCGGGTTTCGCCTGCCATATTCAGCCTGAAATGCTCCATTCACACCCTCAAACAGCACAACTCCGCCTATGCTACATTTCCAGATTACCCGTAAGCATAGGAGATTGTCAAGAAAAATCCTCACCCGGAGCACCTGCTTTGGCGGCAAAAATACACTTGCAAGGCCTGAGCAACAGCTGGTTTCAAGCATAAGTCTTGCACTGCAAGAAATTTACCCCCTGTTCAGTCCTCCACCACCATCTTGTCGGTGTATTTGAACTTTTGACCGCCCAGGGACGCGTCCACCATAAGCCCTTTTTCGGCGATAATGAAGACCGCCTTTCCGTCTTCGTAATCCGCTTTGGCGGCCGCCCCGGAGGTCAGAGCCACGCCAGTAACCTGGGCCGAAAAGGCATACTCCTCCGACGTGAATTCATCGAAGTGTTTCTTTTCCCTGAAGAAGATGATCTCCCTGAAGTATTCTCCGCCGAAAGAGAATCCGATCGTGGCCTGAGACAAAGTGCTATAGCCCACCATCCGACCCTGCTCGTAGACATGGCCCTTTCCATGGGCCCCGCCGACCCAGAAAGCCCCCTTAAAGACCTTCGGAAAAACCGCATAGCCGTAGGCGCCCTCAAAAAACTCCTTTATCTCGGGGTCTCTTTTCTTGAAGACCGCGATTGTTTCCTCCACCTGGGAGTTCAAAACCTGCCTGGCTTCATATGTTTGCGGAACCGTTGTGCAGCCCCCGCAAATTGCCAACAGCACCAACACCCACAGCGTTGTTTTTCCTGCTTTACTCATTTCTCGTCTCCTTCGAGGGTAAATCCGCCTAGATCATTTCCCGGTGTCTTTGCGAGCACCGTTGCTTCCGCCTTCCAGTGAGTTTTCCGCAATAGATCCTCCCCGCCCGCCGGCTGTATCGAACCAGAATTCTTTCCTGTTGCCTTTCATCCGCTTTGCAGCTGACCGGCCCCTATCCGTCCAGCGTCCAGCCACCGCGGTACTTTCGGCCAAGCAGGTCGTTTCCCTCGGCGCTGTTGGTCACGCGGCCGGCCGCGCCGTCGTATTCGAGCTTCCCGCCGACCCGGTAGGCCACCAGGCCCAAAAGCATCTGCTCGATCAATGTGCCGCCGTAATCGAAATCGCAGGAGGTCTTCAGGTTCCCCTTGCACGCGGCGGTCCACTGCTTCTGGAAGTGGCCGAGCGGCGGGATAAGCTCGTCCCGGCAGCGCGGCTTGTAGTAGGTCATGTCGGCGGCCTTGCCGTAGGGAAGGACCAGCCGCGAGCCGAAATCGGCGACGATGAAGCCCTGTGAGCCCTTGAACATGACGCCGTGCCCGATCTTGCTTAAATCGATGAAATCCTTGGGCGGCTGCGGCATGGCGCCTCCCTGGTACCAGGTAACGCGGATCGGGCCCCGCCATTCGTTTGCCGGGTGATCGAAACCTGCCTTCAGCTCTACAGGCGTAACCTCGGGATTGAATGGTTCGCCCTCGGCCTCAGCAGAAGTCGGAAGGCCGGCGTCGATCGCGTTCCAGGCCAAGTCCATGGTGTGGCTGCCCATGTCGCCGACCTGTCCGGAGCCGAAATCCCAGTACATATTCCACTGCAGGCAGTTGAGGCCGGGCTTGCCGGAGAAATACCGAGGGCTGTACGGGTGGAAAGGCGCGGGTCCCAGCCAGAGGTCGTAATGCAGGCTCTCCGGCGGCGAACCTTCGGCGGGCGGGTAGCCTTCACGGCGGAGCTGACGGTCGCCCCAGGCATAAACAGCCTTCAATTCGCCGACGGCCCCGTCGCGGACGAGCTCCCGCACCCTGTTGAAGTTCGGCTTGGCGTGGCGCTGCGTTCCAACCTGAGTGGCCAGCTTGTGCCTGTTCTTGAGATAGGTCGCCCTGACGATGCGGGCCTCTTGAACGGTGTTGGCCAGGGGCTTTTCGCAATAAACGTGCAGGCCCCGGTTCATGGCCCAATTGGCCACGAAGGCGTGAGTGTGGTCGGTGGTGCAGCAAATCACCGCGTCCAGATCCTTTTGTTCGAGGCACTTTCGCCAGTCGATGTAGTGTTTGGCCTTCGGGAACCTTTCGGCCGCAATGGCCAGGTGCTTTTCGTTGACGTCGCAAATGGCAACCACGTTCTCACTGGAGATCGCATCGTAGTGAGCTTTGGCCCGGCCGTACGCCCCGATCAGGGCGACGTTGAGCTTGTTGCTGGGTGCGTTTTGACCCCGCAGGGTGCCGCCGGGCAGTATGACCAGCCCGGTACCCGTGGCCAGTGTCGACTTAAGGAATTGACGTCTGTGCATGTTTGAATTCTCCTCTTAACCAACGACCCTGCGGCTGGCCCTGTGAACAGCTTCCCGAATGTCTTTGTTAATGCTGTTGCCTGCCTATAGTGAGGTACTCTGAAACACTGCCGGTTGTCAAGATCAAAAACCCGCCGGTTTAAGGTGATAAGCCGCGGCATTAAACCGTTTCTGGTCACTGGCCGATGATCTTCACCAGCACCCGCTTCTTGCGTTTGCCGTCGAACTCCCCGTAGAATATCCGCTCCCACGGCCCGAAATCCACCTTGACGCCCGTGCCGGGCAGGACCGGCCGTTTTTTCCGTACGTCGGAATCCGCATACCGTGTTATCTCAGGGTCTCTTTTCTCGAAGACCGCGACGGCCTCCTACACCTGGGAACTCAGCGTCTGTCTGGCTTCATAGGTTTTTGGGGCCGTTGCGCAGCCCGGCACCATGGCGGTCAATATTAACGCATACAGTGCTGTTTGCTTTGCCCTTGCCACTTGCGGTTTCTCCTCCAGCAGTCAGCCGCTCCCGCACGCAACTGTTTACCTTATGCAAAACCATCAAGTTCCGGGTGGCCAGCGGAGAGGACGACCAGTTATTATTATCGTGCTTTCACAGGCACGGTGGCTGCGTTCCGTCTTCGTCCAAACCAGCCTCGTGTCTTCAGGCAGATCCTCACCAGCATAAGCATCACAGGCACTTCGATGAGCACGCCGACGACTGTCGCAAGGGCCGCCCCACTGGCCAGGCCGAACAGGATTGTCGCCGTGGCGATGGCGACCTCGAAGTGATTGCTTGCACCGATCATCGCCGTCGGCGCGGCGTCGGAGTAGTTGAGCTTCAGCAGCTTGGCCAAGCCGTAACCCAGGCCGAAGATCGCCGTCGTCTGGATGAACAGCGGGACGGCGATCCAGAGGATAGTCAGCGGCTCGCTGAGGATCGTCCCGCCCTTGAAACTGAACAGCAACACCAGCGTCGCCAGCAGCGCCGCGACGGTTATCGGCGTTAAAACATGGAGGAACTCCTGCTCGAACCACTGGCGCCCCTTGGCCTTGATGATCCATTTACGCGAAACGAACCCCGCGGCCAGAGGCAGCGCCACATAGATCGCGATGCTCAGCAGCAATGCCTGCCACGGAACCGGCAGCGAACCGACGCCTAGTAGGAATCCTCCCAGCGGCCCGTAAAGCAACAGCATGGTCAGCGAGTTGATCGCCACCATGACCAGCGTGTGGCCGTCGTTGCCCTTGGCGAGATAGCCCCAGACCAACACCATTGCCGTGCAGGGCGCAATGCCCAGCAGGATGCAGCCGGCCAGGTAACTTCGCCACAGCGGCACCTGGAGCATCTTTGCCCCTTCGTGCATGACCACGGTTCCGGCTCCGTGCGCCGCGCCGACCGGCAGGTCGTGCATGCCCAAGGGCATCTTGACGTAATCGACGGCGTCGGGGCCGATGAAGCCGTGGAACAGCGTGCCCAGGAACAGCAGCGCGATGGCATACATAGTAAAGGGCTTGACCGCCCAGTTGACGAAAAGCGTCAGCCCGACGGGCTTGATGCTCCTGCCGGCCTG
>Ga0180434_10000238_pt1 | contig 84744 bp, 75 predicted proteins | sample SS_ome_7_FD_132453 | JGI IMG/M metagenome (GOLD analysis project Ga0180434, IMG submission 132453) | Hypersaline lake sediment archaeal communities from the Salton Sea, California, USA - SS_1_D_2 metaG | ecosystem: Environmental > Aquatic > Non-marine Saline and Alkaline > Hypersaline >... | reverse complement strand
GCACCACCGTCAGGAATAAGGTCTGTAACAGCTTTAATAAGGTCTACAGCAATCTTTATCTGCTCAAGACCGTATGTTCCATCTTCGACGTCGCCCTTGATTGATGATACATCAGATGCGATACCCTGCACCTGTCCACCGGTAGCAGAAAGCTTCGTACCGTCAACGCCAAGAGCGTCACGAATCTGCTCTTTTTCGGAAGCGTTCCAGTCATTACCACCCGCCGTGAGAGATAGCTGATTAAGACTGTCGTTGCTTGCGTCGAAAGAGAGGCCGTTATTGTCATCAGCCATCTTCGTAAGCATGCCAGCGATATCGGCACCTCCGCCATCCAGAGATATCGGGGTCCCGATTGCAAGCAAGACGTCATCAACGTGGGTGTCGATGTCTCCAACCTTATCGGCAACATCCTGCAACTGTCCGCCGGTTGCTATGGTCTTAACGCCATCAACACCGAGCGCATCCCGAATCTGCTCTCTTTCAGTGCTGGTCCAGTCGACATTTCCGGTAGTCTGCTCATGCATACTGTCGATTGAAGCGTCGTAATCTGCTCCATTATTATTATCCGCCATCTTCGTAAGCATTCCGGCAAGCGACGCTGTTCCACCGTCGAGCGATATTGCATTGCCGACGTTCGTTTCGATGGTATTGACATCTCCAGCAACCGCAACCACAGTATCCTGAATTGATTTCAGAACACCGTCAGAAGGTGTCGAATCAGGTGTTCCAGTATTTGTAATACCGAGAACGGTCTTAATCTCAGTCTTCTCATTTGCTGACCAGTCACCCGTTACTGATGCTCCACCGATTGCTTCAAGGCTATGGTTGGTTGAATCGAAATTTGCTCCGCCAGCATCATCAGCCATCTTAATAAGCATACCGGCGACGGTTGCCGTTCCGCTATCGAGTGATATCGGGCTTCCGATAGCAGCTTCAATATCATCGACGTTTCCGTCAATCACATCTATTTTACCGTCAATAGCTGTCACATCAGTCTGGATGCCGTCAACCTTACCGTCGATTGTCGTAACATCGGTCTGGATGCTATCAACTTTACCATCGATTGTGGTTACGTCGGTCTGCAAGGTGTCAACCTTACCGTCTATCGTGGTAACATCAGCCTGAACAGATGCAACATCCGTTAAAATATCATCCAGATGTTCATCTACAGAGCCAGCCGCCGGTACACCTGGGGTAGGCGCAAGTGTCATAGCATCTCTTACCTGCTGCTGAGTCAGACCGCTTCCACTCAGACTATCAGAGATCGCCTCAAGAGAGTCGGTAGTATCGTCGAATGTGCTCCAATCACCACCGTTTGCGGCAAGTTTCGCAATTACCGAATCGTTAACAACGTCATCAGCATCTGCTACAGCGAGCAGATGGTCAAGGTTAATATCCACCAGAGCCTGGTCAACCTCTGCATTTACTTCAGCTGTAGATACATCATTCAGAGCGTCCAGAGTCTGCTTTGTACCAGATATTGAGTAACCAGCCTTATCATTATTTGTTCCGACAATCACATTATCTACTGTGTGGTCGAATGTCGATAATCCGGAAACATCAGCTTTAAAATCATCTTCTGATGTTACAACCGAACCATTAACAGACCTGATATCAGACAACCCAGCAGGAAGCATTACATACGCACTGGTTGAGTCTGGAACTGTATCCCATGGAGCGTCAACCGTGGCAACTTTGGTAGTTCCGTTATAATCAATCACGATTCTTGCCTGGTCTTCACCGGTTCCGCTCTTAACGAATACAATCTGACCGTTATATGCATCATCATCACCTGAAGCAAGTGTGTTAAGAGTAATTGATGAGGCGGCTCCACCCTGCGCAAGGCCTTCATTCACATGCTCCCTGCCCGGGTCGGCAAGTATACGGTATTCAGAGGTTGTGTCAGGATTAACCTTCCAGTTTCTATCAACCGTAGCTGTCTTTGTGCTTCCAGCATACTGATAAATCATCCTGCACTGCCCCGCGCCGGTTCCTGATACAATCATCACTACAGCCGGGTCATATGCTCCATCAGTTGAGCTGGCAGCAGTTGAAAGCTGTATCTGGTTGTTTCCGGTTCCAGAGCCCTGTGCTATTCCTGAATGAATAACAGAGGACTTGAAGTTGGCTTCATCAGACACTGTAACAGCGCCACCAGAATTGTCGGTCTTCTTAAAATGACCACGTACAGCTATCGTTCCACCGACACAGTTGGCATTGAGTATAAACTGGCCCCATCCTTCCAGACTCATATTGTCTGTTCCGGACTGTCCCATATTCTTAACTTCAACACCACCTGAGTAGCTTCTGAAGTTCACATTCGAACCTCCAACCAGAGCGCCAAAGTCAATACTTGGAGCGCCGGTACCTGCTATTCCTGAGTAACACTTATCAAAGAAGTAGTCTCCGGGAGCTGTGATTGTGAAATCAGAAGAGAACATAGTACCATGGAAATGTGCAGGTGGCCCTGAAGTTGTTCCCATTTTACCAAGCCTGAATTCAGGGTCAGTACCTATATATGCGCCAGAGAAATCAGCCCCTATTATAATCGATCCACCGATATTCTGGCCATTAAGGTCCAATGTCCAGCTTTCACCGCACAGTACATAATTGTTTAATGATGCATTTAACACTATTGAGCTTCCATTTGCAACTCTAATGTGATAAATATCGAGGGCAGCAGCAAGCGTCATTGCGTCTGCGAGTGAATCAACAGGGTTTGTAGGGGTCCCATTCACGTAAGCAGTTGTTCCTGAAGATCCATTCGAAGTATCAAGATAGATAAACCCGCCGGCATATATTCCATTCGATATTTCCTGAACAGCACTGAGAGCAAGCTCGTCACTACCTATTGCGTCAGTTGCTATCTTCGCATTGGTAATTGCGTTATCAGCCAGCTCGTAACCGGTCTTATCGTTATTGGTTGCTACGATAACCTGATCAGTAGTTTCATCGAAATCAGACCTGCTGGATACTGTAGTATCAAGATTCGTGTCAACAGTAGATTTAACCGAATCAAGGTTGGCATCGATTATATCAATCTTTGCTTCATTATCATCGATGTTATCCATTATATCATCATAAATCGATCCACTGACTGCACTGACTGCGTTGACGTCTATTTCTTTCAGCGCTTCTGCCATGATAGTCTTATTGGTAGTATTATCCGCAAGGGTCGTACTTCCAGGATTCTCTTCAACAACGTTCGTACTTCTGCTGAAGTCGAGCTGTGTTGTAGATTCCTCAAGACTGAACTCGGCAATCCACTGGTCAACAGGTTCGGTGCTTGGGAGTTTATAGTAAGTTTGATAAACACCCTGGCTTAGACGAATCATCTTATATTTACCACCAAAAGTAGTTGAAGATGTCGCCGGAGTTGTTCCGGAAGCGTCATCGTAGAATGCGGTCTTCGAAGTTCCTGCAACATTCTTATAAATTGCTGCTATTTCGTTATTATCAGGATCTTCCATATTACCGTCAAGATCGTAGAAGTGAGCGGTAATTCTGTACATGGTATCACCTGAATCAGGAACGAGCATGTTGTTCGGAACAACACCGACAAATCTGGTATTATTCTGAATTGCAAGAACTGAAGCTTCTTTAGCAACACCGTTACTTGAATCGTAATCAATAAGCGCCTGGTCAACCTCAGCATTTACTTCAGCAGCTGATAAATCGTTCAATGCGGCAAATCCAGCATCCATTTCTGCCTTTGTTGGCCCATCGTAATCAGCGAGTGCAGTGTCTACCTCAGCATTTACTTCGGCTGGAGATATATCATTTAATGCTGCAAAAGCTGCAAGCATTTCAGCATTGGTAGGCCCGTCGTAATCCGCAAGAGCCTGGTCACATTCTGCATTTACTTCTGCTGCAGATATATCATTTAGGGCTGCGAAGGCGGCATCCATTTCAGCTTTAGTAGGCCCGTCGTAATCGGCAAGAGCTGCATCAACTTCAGCGTTTACTTCTGCCGGAGATATATCATTGAGTGCTGCGAAAGCAGCATCCATTTCAGTTTTAGTGGGTCCGTCATAATCAGCAAGGGCAGTGTCAACCTCCGCATTTACCTCTGCCGCAGATATATCATTAAGAGCAGCAAATGAATTATCCATTTCTGTCTTGGTTGGACCGTCATAATCTGCCAATGCAGTGTCGCATTCAGCATTAACCTGAGCTGGAGTAATTTGATTATCTCTTAAAGCTTCAAGCGAATCTGTGGTGTTATCGAAACTGTCATAATCAGGTGTTGCTGATTTTGATACCATCTGAGCTATAATCGAGTCATCTGCGACATCAGTTCCTGTTACTGCTACAGCAACCAGGTGGTCAAGTCCGTAAGACTCAATTGAAGCATCTACAGAAGCGACAATCTGGTTTGTGGCATCTGCACCCTCAATTGTGGTCACATTCACATCTGCTCCTGAGACATCACTTGCATCAGCTTTAAAGTCATCAACGCTTGTTACTGCAACATCATTAACATCTCTGATATCGGCAAGAACAAGAGGTGTACCATCTGAATTGAAGTTCAGATTATCTGTCTTAGCCTTAATAGCATCGACTTTAACTTCAGTAGCATCAACATTTGTTTCTGACGCAGGGTCAGCAGGAAGGTTATCTGTTTTTGCCTTAATAGCATCAACAACAGTGTCAACTGTATCAACCTTATCCGATACAGCTTCAAGCGAATCGGTTGTGTCGTCAAATGTGCTCCAGTCTCCACCATTTGCCGCCAATTTCGCTATTACTGAATCATCAACAACATCGTCGGCATCTGCAACTGCAAGAAGATGATCAAGATTTATGTCAACAAGGGCCTGGTCAAGCTGGTCTGTCGCCATTCTACCGACGTCAGACTCTGTAACAGCGCCGCTTGCATTATCAGTTCTCTGGAAGTTACCTCTCGTAGCAAGGGTTCCGCCGGTACAACTCGCATTGATCACATACTGACCATCTCCCTCAAGAGACATACTTGAACCGGCTGCCATTGATTTAATTTCAATTCCACCACTATAATGTCTCATGCTCAGATTAGCATTTGCAGCAAACGTAACTGCTGGAGTAGAAGTTCCGGCAACCCCACTGAAACACTTGTCCCAGAAGTAGTCGCCAGCAGCAGTTCCGAGTGTAACATCGTTACTAAGCTGGCAGTCTTTCATTACACATGCAGGAAGTGTTGCTGTGCTTATTTCACAGTCTATAAATGCTGGTGAACCAGTAGCAGCGGTCGCTGTTCCTGAAATAATCATTCCACGGAATATTGACCTGCTTATATTCTGGCTATTAAGCGCAACTGAAGAATCATAACCAATCAGCTCCCATTCAGTGAACGCCTGTGAAAGTGTCACAGACGAACCAGGGACAAAAACAAGTTTTCTGACACCAACAAGACCTGCGAGAGTTAATGCATCAGCAAGAGTATCAACAGGATTGCTTGGTATACCGTTGACTCCGACTTCAGTACCGGCTGTTCCATTATTTGTATCAACATGGATCGCACCTGCGTAAACTGTGTATTTCATCTTCAGATATACAGCATCTGCTATTTCAGAAGGAGTAGCTCCTGCAACTACAGCAGAAATGAATACTGAATCAAGATACAGGTCATATCCAGAAGAACCTTCGTCAGACAGAAATCGAATCTTCATTTCACCTGTTGAAGGGTCTTTATGTTTATTTAACAGAGTATAAGTATAATTCTGATCAGAAGCCGAATGATTCATTCTGGTTGCAGCGCTACTTATCTGTTCCCACGCTGAGGCGTCATAATCCCATGCATACACTTCAACATATCTGTTCGGCGCAGCATCATATCTACCATGTATTGAGACATCAACAGGTGATGCTGTGTCGATATCAAATGTAAGATCAACATCAAGCGCTGATCCGTTTGGCGATAACTGGAAGTATGTTCCATCTTCAGCATGAGTATCTGTGTAATCTCCTGAATCAACCGTACCATTAGTAACATTCTGAGCTGTTGCAACCTCATTGTATGGGACACCTTCAATAATTGCCCCTTGTAATGAATGGAGAGAGTCGGTAGTGGCATCGAAATCGGCACCACCATTATCATCTGCAATCTTTGTCAACATTCCAGCAAGATCAGCAGAACCACCGTCAAGAGCAACGGGAGTTCCGATATTTGAAAGAATGTCGTCAAGATGCTGGTCAACTGATCCTGCCGCAGGAGCCCCACCAGTAGCATCAAGTTTCATAGCATCTCTTACCTGCTGCTGAGTTAACCCTCCAGCTATCTGATTATCTCTAATAGCTTCAAGCGAATCTGTTGTGTTATCAAAAGTGTCCCAATCAGCAGTTCCGGATTTTGATACCATTTGGGCTATAATAGAATCGTCTGCCACATCTGCTCCAGCAACTGAGGCTGATATCAGATGGTCAAGCCCTATATCTGCAAGAGCAGTATCAACTTCAGTATTTACTTCAGCTGCTGATAGATCGTTTAATGCTGCAAAAGCGGCATCCATCTCTGCTTTGGTTGGGCCATCATAATCAGAAAGAGCCGTGTCGACCTCGGCATTCACATCAAGTTTGGCCTGTGCACCAAGAGCGTTAACTGTACCTATAGTTACTCCGCTCTGATCGGCATTAAGATCAATATCAGGATGTGTATTATATTCCTGAATATCGGCGTGCACATTTCCAGTAGTAAAAGCAAGCTGATCTGTTTTTGATTTAATGGCATCAACCTTAACTTCAGTAGCATCAACATTGGTCTCAGATGCTGGGTCTGCAGGTAGATTATCTGTTTTGGCTTTAATAGCATCTGCGGTTGCATCTACCACTGCAAGGTCATCAGTAATTGCTTCAAGTGAATTTGTAGTATTATCAAATGTACTCCAATCAGCAGTTGCGCCCTTTGCAGCAAGCTTTGCGATCACAGAGTTATCAACTACATCGTCAGCATCAGCAACTGCCAGCAAGTGGTCAAGATTTATATCTATCAGTGCTTGATCGACTTCAGCATTTACTTCAGCCGCCGATATGTCATTAAGACCTTCAACAGTAGATTTGATAGAATCTATTTCGTCATCCTTATCAGACTGCACAGAGCTACCCATGATGTAATTAGTAGGTAACTTGGCCTCAATATTATTTATTCCGGTATCAATATCGGTAAGCGAACCTGAGTTAGGAAGGTTATCAGTCACTAATTTAATTGCATCGACCACTGTGTCTATAATGTCTATTTTCGCTTCATTAGCATCGACATTGGTTTCACTTGCAGGGTCAACTGGAAGATTATCTGTCTTGACCTTAATAGCATCAACGACAGTGTCGATAATGTCTATTTTCGCTTCATTGGCATCGACATTGGTTTCGGATGCCGGGTCGGCAGGAAGGTTGTCAGTCTTTGCCTTAATAGCATCGATCTCATCATCCTTATCTGTCTGTACCGAGCTGCCCATGATATAATTAGTAGGCAGTTTCGCCTCAATATTATTTATTCCGGTATCGATATCAGTAAGTGCACCAGAGTTTGGAAGGTTGTCAGTTACAGCCTTAATAGCATCAACAACTGTATCGATAGCATCAATTTTAGTCTCATTAGCATCAACGTTAGTTTCAGATGCTGGATCGGCAGGAAGGTTGTCCGTTTTCGCCTTAATTGCGTCAACAACCGTATCGACAGTATCGATTTTGGTTTCATTCGTATCGATATTATCCATAATGTCTTTATAGACAGATCCTGAAACAGCAGATACTCCTGACACATCTCTTTCTTTCAGAGCTTCTGCAATAATGTCAGCATTGGTTGTATTATCAGCCAAAGTGGTCGATCCAGGAGTCTCATCTACAACATTTGTTGAGCGAGCGTACTGTAATAGTGTTGACGCCTCATTAAGCTTGAATGAAGCGGTCCATTGTTCTGGGCTTTCAGTGCTTGGAAGCTTGTAATATGTCTCATAATGGCCAACACCTATCCGAACCATCTTCCACATATTTGCATCAATAACTCCAGCTGTTGCTCCTGTTATTCCGCCAGCATCATCGAAGAACGCATCCTTATCAGTACCATCGACACCCTCATACAGAATGTCAATTTCATTACTGTCTGGGTCTTCCATGTTTCCGTCACTATCGTAAAAGTGAACAGTGATTTTATACATGGTATCACCTGAATCAGGTATTAACATATGTTGAGGAACAGTCGCTACAAAATTGGTATTATTCTGAATACCGTCAACACTTGTCTGGACACCATCAATCTGGTCAGATAGCGTTTCAAGGGTATCGGCATCTGCTCCGGTACGGGCAACCTGAGTACTACCACTGTCATCAGACTTAAGTGGGTATGCTGTAGTTTCATCGAATTTCGCAGCAGTAATCGCATCGTCTGCAAGATCGACATCAGGATGGGTATTGTATTCCTGAATATCAGCATGGACATTTCCGGCAGTAAAAGCAAGGTCATCAGTTTTTGCTTTAATAGCATCAATCTCATCATCCTTATCAGTCTGGACAGAAGAGCCCATGATATAATTGGTCGGCAGTTTGGCCTCAATATTATTAACACCAGTATCGATATCTGTAAGAGCTCCACTATTTGGAAGATTATCGGTAACTGCCTTAATTGCATCGACAACAGTATCAATAGCATCAATCTTAGTCTCATTTGCATCGACGTTTGTTTCTGATGCAGGGTCTGCTGGCAGGTTGTCTGTTTTGGCTTTAATAGCATCAACATTTGTATCTATAATGTCAATCTTGGCCTCATTAGCGTCTACATTGGTTTCTGATGCAGGGTCAGCTGGCAAATTATCAGTCTTAGCTTTAATTGCATCGATTTCATCGTCCTTATCAGTCTGAACTGACGAGCCCATGATATAGTTGGTAGGAAGTTTTCCTTCGATGTTATTTATACCGGTGTCAATATCGGTAAGAGCACCACTGTTTGGAAGATTATCTGTAACAGCTTTAATAGCATCAATCTCATCATCTTTGTCAGTCTGTACTCCAGAGCCCATGATATAATTAGTAGGCAGCTTCGCTTCAATATTATTAACCCCAGTATCTATATCTGTTAATGCGCCGCTATTAGGCAGATTGTCTGTAACAGCTTTTATTGCATCAACAACAGTGTCAACAGTGTCAAGTTTACTGTCATGAGCTGACAGATCGGTATTCGTCGTAGTGGTATCAACCAGCTTAACACCCTCAACCTTATTCGTTGCAGGGTCATATCCGGCATCAGCAAAATCCTTAAGGTCAGTGAGCGATTGTGCGCCACCGTCAAGCTCTGTCACGTTCGATACAACAGGCCGTGTCCAGATAATAACCGTCTGATCGTCCCACTCTTTCGGATCAGTCTGGTCTACAAACTGAATAATCACAGGATATTTATTATCATCAGGATTAAGCTCTGTCGCTGTCAAAGTGACTAAAAGCTGTGTAGTAGCGCCGGTTATCGCAGACGGAAGAGTTCCAATATTGGATACATTCCAGCTCCCGCCAGTATGACGAATAACCTTAACGTCACCGGCCGTCAGCGTTGGTCCGGCTTTGTAATCAGGCCGATTCGACGCATCGATCAGCGGTATTACAAAGTATGACGCTACATTTTGTTCTCTCGTAAGTTCCATATATTAACTCCTTCTATTATCCGACACCGTTTCCAACACCTCTACGGGTGCCTCTGCCTACAGTGCGCATATCCATGTCAGCATCAAAGAAGACACTGGTTTGGTCTTTTCTTTCAGTTTCATATCTTAAAGTTCTCCAATCCTGAGAACGTAATATTCTGTCAATACGAACTTCGTCGATCATCCCGTCGTAATGAGTTAATGCTGACCCGTCTGTTCTTCGGCCGATATTAACAGCCTGTGCCGTACCAGGGCCTGCGTTTGTTGCACCAGCGGTTGATTGTGTTACTCCATTTACGGACAGTGTAAGCGTATCAACAGCAGCTTCCCAAATACCAACAACATGATATTCTGTACCAGCGCTAATAGCCGAATCAACCATCTGGCTTCTTTGAGTAGTCGCGTCTTCGACATTGAAAGCCAGGTCTCCAGCAACATCCTGAATTACAAATTGTACAAAATTGTCATCGTCATATCGTGCTTCAAATATTCGAGTCCATGGTGACTGTGTAGCTATATCATCAGCATCCATCCAGAATGACACTCGATGGTTTTGGGTCGAAATGCTATTAAATACATGTGTCAACGTGGCTGATATATAATCACTATTTGCTTCAACGAATTCTCGACCACGAGCAGAGACACCCTCTACATCGTCAGAACCATTGTTGGTTCCATTGTATTCATTATCAGTCGCATCGACAAAACTTTCATTCAGATGATACACTGCCGCAAATCCAGCATTTCTCCTGAAAACATTGAAAGAATATGATATGTCTTCTGCATCAGATTTGCCCCAGTAAACAGTAATATACTGCTTGGTATTACCGGAAACTGTCGGCATAAAGACCCAGAATTCACCAAGCTTATTAGTATTGTCCCATCGCTCTTTTTCGAACCATAACTTGTTTCCGGAAGAGTCTTCAAATCGTATATCAGAACCGTCTGAATTACATTGAGCAAATGGAACTTTATAAGTATCAAGCCTGACCAATATAGGGAAGTCGTCAACATTTCCGCTTACATCAGCACCATCAGATGTAGTATCAATCCATAACTTCCTATTATATGCCCAATCATCATAGTCTTCTTCTTCGACCTCAATTGTAGCATTAACAAGGTACCAGAAATCACTAAACGATCCTGCACCAGGGCTGGTTGGCATCGCCGTTGTTTCATCATAATCGGCAGGAGTAGTTTGACTCCATCTTCCTCTTGCCGTCTGGAAATCTCCAGCATCAGCAGAGCTTGAAGACGCATATGGGTCAGCCGACGCATCTGCGGCCCACCCTATCCAGAAAATAGTATTTTTTGGTAATTTATATTTCGTAACACTTATTGCGTTCCACCCAGCGACAACAGAAACATTGGCGGCGTATGTCCTCCTTGTTGCTCCGGTAGGGTCATCCAACGCTCCCCCAGTGTAAAGTGCGATAGTTATAGTCCCTGCTGCCAAAGCATAATAATTTAATGTATCAACATACATATGGTCGCAATCAGGAGTAGTACCGCCCATATATCGCGCATTCACAACTGCTTGAGATGTTCCAACAGTCGCAGAAATGCCGAAATCTTCACCATTTGAACCAGTATCTGCGTATCGCGCATAGGTTGAATAGCGGCTTGAAGAATTTGTCAATGTTGCTGATTCTAACCAATGATAACCTGGCTTTACAAAGTTGATATGAGCAAAATATTTTGAATCACCTGAAGTAAAACCGGTATCTCTTCTTATACCTGTGGTATAACGTGCCGATGCTATCAGATATTCTTGCGCATTTTCTATTACTATCCCGCCTCTGGGTTTAAATTTAACAAACCCAGCAGCAGCATGGCCATCTTCTAACACCTCAGAAGTGGGGCGCATTAATGTTCCAGTAGTGCCTGATACAGAATATAGTGCCATTTGAACTTCATCACCAGAATCCCAGTCATTAGCTGGAACAGCAGTGCCGCCTTCAAGCCCGACATATAATTCTATAATTCTTCCACCAGAGCTTGGAGCCACAGACCTCCCAATAACCAAGTCCTCCTGAGTTACAGTCGTAGTACCAAGAGTAGTATATCCAAATGTAGGGTCGATGGTAACCGGGTACGATGCAGTATCAAGAAAAGATTTTGGTATCGTAATTGTAAACTTACCGGTTTTTTCAATAGATTTTGTAGGATTCTCCTCAATATCTACATCACACCACGCTTCATTTAATTTACTGTCTATCGCTTTTAATCTCCAAATATGAAATGCCTTTCCGGTTTTGTATCTTCCATGCATTTTCGATTGGTGATAAACAGCGTATGAGTTTATAGCGTTTTCCGGCATACTGACAGCAACGCTTTTGTCAGCTCGCAATCCTTGTGTTTCAGTTTTGGTAACAACCCCTATATCAGCATCTTCAGGAGCTGGAATCTGCTGGTCATAAGCAAGCTGTTTAAGAAACTCAAGGTTTTGGCTTTTAAAATCAAGTTCTATTTGATTTCCAACCATCGCCTTATTAAGGATTATTTCAAACTCAAGGCCGCCCTCTTCCATATAAGCTGTTTTTTCTTCAGGATAAAACCTTAATGTATAATCAGGCGTTACCCATGTAAGAATGTTATCAGTAAGGTCTGGAACCTTTACCTCAGTGGTTGGAACAGTAAGTTCAAAAAAGGCATCATCCCATTTATAAAGCTTGACTGACGGAACAAATTTGGTTGTTTGGGTTTTATCACCTATTTCAACCTTTGCGTCCTCATCATACCTTATTTCATAGGTATTATCACCGATATCGGTTATTTCACCTTTTGTATCTGGTAAGTCTGTCTTTGCCACTTTACACAGCCCTTATTACTGGAACACGTAAATGAATTTCTATTCTATTTGTCTTGACAGGTTTGGCCACAATCATCCAAAAAGCTGTTTCCTGCGGAGCCTGTACCAAATCACTGTCGCTATTAAAGAAAATACTTCTTCCTATCGTCCAATTCCAACCGGAATATTCGAGCTTGCCTAATTTCTGAACGAGTATCTCATTTCCAATACCAGCAGCGCTCAAAGCAATTCCGACTACTCTATTAAGATGAGTTATATCAGTATGATCCGCAAGTATTATCTTCCCATCATTATTTACAGCCACAACTTTTAAAGCTGTGGGTATCACCTCCGCGGCTTCATACACTTCTGTTCCAAGTGAGCCTGTGCTGTTTTTAAGAGCCAAAGCGCCTGCAACTACCTCAAAATCATCAGAGCTGTAATTTAAGACGATATGCTGCTGACCATCAGTTATTTCCAGCGGAGGGTCGACTGTCACCGGCATGTGGTCATTAAAGAATGGAAGAGTGCTCCCCGTTTGCCCTTCGTCTGAGATGGGGATGTCGGGGATATTATCCACATCTATGAAATACTCGTTGTCATCAGGATTAAGCTCTTCGAGGGTTAGTAGCTGACTGAGGATATAATTCTGCTTCGAAAGAGTAAGTTCCGGTTCGAGTTGACTTACCCGAGGAAGCTTTGTCGTCTCCACATGGGATATAACGTACCGTTTATTATCATCCTGGTTGACGATAAGGTCTTTCGGCCTTACCAATGGATAGTTACTGAGCCTTGCCCGCTTTGTATCGTAAACATTCTCCCATTCTTTCTGAGAGTCTGACTTTTTCGGGTCTGAATCGAATGACACCTGAATTGAAATGGGCTGATAATACCCGACCACATAACCGGTTCCCTGGCAGGTGTCACAATGAGACCTTACACGCTGTTGGCGCTCTGGCGACCAGCAGGTCGGGCACCGCGCACCGAAACTTTTACGCTTAATAATGAGACAAGGCTCACCATGGTACATGGTATACAGAGTCTCTTCAGCGTGACGCATCGTTTCGTGATGACCGTCGCTGTACATGCCGATATATACTTTTTCTGAAAAGAAATTGATATTTTCATCGGCTTTGAAGATAGCAAGGACTTTATAATACCGGTCTTTATTGAAATTGTACTGCCAGTGCTGATGGTCATATACCAGCGGACCGACAGCGCCATCTATCTCAATCGGATCTTCATTCTCATCAGTGACTGGCAGAAACCCTTCGGCCGGGTCAAAGCTCCAGTGAATCTGGAACTTCCAGTCATCGACAGACTCACCAGTCCCGGGAGCCATGTCCCATTCTATGTAGAATGTATTATTTTTAGTTTTTACAACTTCAACAAGTGAAAATTGCATTATAACCGCCTATTAGGCTACCTGATAACTTCTTCCACCATCGAGGCTTTGGAGAAACTGAGTCCTGTTGATAAAAGCAACAATTCGTTCTGAAAAGACGAAACCCGGATCTCCTCCAAAGTGCACCCATTGTGCTCCACTTCTCGGATTCTCTTCGTATATAACCTGTCCAAATTTACATTTACCCTTGTTTACCAGCTCCTGCGCTAATCGAAATAATTCATAAACAGGAAAGCCACGAGATACACAATCAGCAGCTCCAACAGAGAAATTATAAGTTGGTCCATACTTTTTATACTTTCTCGAATTAATGGTAAGTGGCACAGCGTTACCGCAATTATGGTCACTGGTCTTTGACGGCCGATATCCAGCCTTGACCAACCTTGTGTAATCTTCAGCAGACCTGACTCCTGAAGTGATTTGTATGTAACCCTTCGGCATTGCAGACCTGACAATCTGGAGATTTTCGGCAAGATTGACTATTAATTTACGCTGGTAAGAGCTGGATGGCAGCCATACTCGCGGCTTACCCTTCGGCTTGAACTCATAAAATGAAAAGTTTTTAGTAATTTTCTGAGACATCGTTATCTCCCTATACTAATATATTATAATATAGTTTACGAGTTGTCACTTACCAATTATAGAAAAGGGGTAGAAAAGATTTTCCACCCCTTTCGTATTATTCAGTCAAAACCGGTTAATCAATTATATTTGACCAGCTTTTGCTAACTGTATAAGTTTTGCTACCGTGGCGGGGTCAACCGTTTGGCCGTTACCCCCAGCTGGAACTGGCAAGGCATTTGCCTGTGGGGCCACTGCTGTCTGCTGCCCCTTATCAGGTATCTGAACACCTGGGGCTGGAGCTGCTGACGGAGGAGGCACTATATCATTTGCCACTGTCTCTTCGGGTGTCTGCGCTGGTGCTGCCGGAACTGCTGTTGCCCCTGCTGCCGCACCTTCTGCCGGTGGTACTGGCGGAACAGCTTCTGGCGGCATTGCTTCGACTGGTGGAGGTGGCGCTGCCGCTCCGGTGCTTCTTGCCGCAGCTTCAGATACTCCAGCTGCTACCTGGCCGGCTACCCGTGCAACCATATCCTGGGCGTTCGGGTCGCCAGTTGCGGCTGCTGCCATGGTTTCTTCACCAACAAAAGCCCTTGCCGCATTAGCTCCTGCAACTTCGGGAGTAACAAGGCCGCCGCCTCCTTCTGGCGGTGCTGGTGGTGGAGGAGCAACGGGTTCAGCTGCAACCTCTTCTTCTTTCTTCTCCGGTGGTTTCTTTTCCTTCTTGGTTTCCTCTTCTTCAGCAGGAACCTTTTCATCAAAGTCAGTAGGTTCGTCGGCCGCCGTCTTGACAGCCTCATCAATCAATTGTCTGAATTTTGAACTTACTGCAGCAAGTTTTATGACATCTTCAATTGCCAGAGTTTCCATGTATACTCCTTTGCTACAAGATTGTATTTGGCCTTAACGTGCGTGCTCCGGCATGCAAATAACCATAAGGAGAAGACACGCTACCCCACGCACCGTTTATATTAATTGCTATTTTGTTATTTTTAAAGATTTGAATTTCCAAATCGGTCATACGATAAAGAGTTTGAAGCATCTTCAAATACCGGTCTCCATCAGAGATTTTGACAGTCACACCACCATTATTATATGTCAAATCATTTCTGGCCATAACGATACTGTTTGATATCAGACATTCTATCGTAGCCTGATGAATCAGCAGCGCCGGGTGTGGAAACGTATCCATTGTATAATTACCAATGGGCGGCGGTATAGAGTTGAGAAAGCCCAGCGCCATATATAAATACATATCAAGCTCGTCATCGGTATTTTCCTCTACGAACCGTAACAACCTGTTCAGATTTTCATGGTCTTTTATATAATTACGCAGGTGATCTCTGTATTCTTCAGGAGTTGGCACATATCCCCCTATTTTTCAGATTCGGCTTTCTCAGTTTTCTTTTTCTTCTCAATCTCTGATTTTTTGGCGGCAGTCTTCTTTTTCTTTTCAACAGCCGCGGCCTTTTTCTCAGACTCCTCTTTCTTCTGCTTCACAACATCATCAACCTTTTTCTTCATTGGAACCTGTTTGGTTGATTTATAAAATTCATCCTTAGTGAGAAGTTTCAGGTCACGGTTGGTTTTTGCTACCGACTGCAACGCCGGGTCATCAATCTGTGAAGAATTGCCAGGAGGGATTGTCACCAATCTTCCTATGCTTGACTTCACCGTTTTTGCTTTACCGGTATTTGATATGAATAACATTTCAACCTCTTAGGTTAAATTTAATACACGCTTGGCGTTTCTTCTTTTTCTTTTTCCTTGCGCTTATTATCCATTATGGTTGTAATCAATGGGAGCGCAGCAATTCCGGCTGCGGTTGCAGCGTTTGAAAGCTGGTTGGCCTTATCGGATTCAATGTCAAGCTTTTGCTGTTCAATCATAGCACGATATGCATCCTTTTCAGACTTCGCCTTCATCTTCCTGATTTCAGGGTGCTTTCTGGCTAATGATTTTGTAATTTTATCAATAGCCTTTCCCTTTGATATTGATGGCCATATAGGAAGCCCTAATGTTGGAAGAGATGCTAAAACGGGGTGTCTGACAGCAAACCTCTTCGCTGTTTCTTTAGCAATCAGATCTCTTGCCTCATCTTCCAAGCTGTCAGAAAGGTATCCACCAACCACGTCCTCGATATCACCAACTCTGATCTTGGCGATTTTCTCAAGCTCGTCATTAAAAGCTTCGTTGTAGATTTCCTTATTTGTTTTCATACTCACCTCATTAAGAGTTTTTCAGAACGTATTCGTAACCTTTATCCTTGGCTGCTTTCATAAGCTGCTTGATTATGGCGTCTTTGGTGTCTCTCGATTTGACATCAACACCAATCACTTCTTCGCCGACCTCAATAAGACGAACTTTAGTCATTCCGGTAAGAGACTCTTTGAGAGCCTTGCGGGCGTCGGCTTCCTTTTTCTTAGCGGCCTTTTTCTCAGCCTCTAACTCCTTTTTGGACTTTTTGGGAGGGTCCTTTTTCTCCGGCTCCTTTTTCTCCGGCTCTTTCTTTTCATCATCGCCGCTATCAGCCGGTTCATCTACTTTGGGCTCTTCTGTTTTTGGCTCTTCGGCGGGAGGTGCTGGTTTTTCTTCCGGTTCAGGGACGTATGCTTCAAAATAAACAGAATTCATACCGAGGTTTCTGACGTCAAAGCTATCCAAATCAACAGTCTCACCGGGCTGAATCCATTTCTTCACGCGCCTTACGCCGATCAGCTTACGGACCTTTGCTTTATTGATGTATAACATAACTGTCTCCTTGATTAATTATATTTTATTCCTCAGATTTTTGGCTATCTTTTTCTGAAGATTTGTTTTCTTCTTTCTTTTCAGGCTCCTTTTCAGGCTCCTTCTTTTCCTCGGGCCCCTTCTCAGGTTCCTTTTTCTCAGGTTCCTGCTTCTCGGGCTCCTGCTTCTCGGGCTCCTGCTTCTCGGGCTCCTTTGTAGGAGGCTCTCCAATAGACGGCTCAGTAACCGGTATCTTTTTCTCCGGCTTTTTTTCTACCTTGGCCTTTTTTGGTTCCACCTTCTCTGATTTAAGTTTTATTACCGGCTCACGAGCCTTTCTGGTTTCAGCATCAGCAGTTGATGGTTTTGGCGGGATTAATTCAAAGAATCGCATCCCACCTCTTGTTTTATCGACGTCACGATGGCTTAAGCTGATTTTTTCACCTGGCGCAACAATACGCCTTGTCCCCCTCACTACTGCAAATTTTGGTGTTTTTGCTATGTTTTGATAATCCATTCCACCCATCCCTCTTTAAAAGATTAATAATTAAAAAAGGCCCAGCCCAACACCTGGGCAGGGCCTCTATCTATTACTTTTCACACCTCGGTTTCGTTATATTACTAATCCGGCGTAGTAATCGGAAATGTTTGAAGGCAGCGTTCCGTCGGTTGCAACTTCGAGGTCTGTTGACCCACCAGGATTAACCGAACCCTTAAGGGTAAGAAGCGCTACGGACAGTGCATTACCAATACCGGTAGCAATTGATTCTTTGGTCTGCCACTCAATCAGGCCGAAATTCGACTTGATTTCGAAACTGGGATCACCGAGAGCAAAGTTGTGACCCAGGAAGTCGGGAGTGGTGAAAGCAAAAAGGTGTCCAACAGGAAGCAGATCACTCTTGATAGTCTTGATAATCTTGGTCCCGTGCAGAGTGTCTGAGGTGATACCATGCTGGATACGATCCTTACCGAAGTCGTCGCCGGCGCCGGGAAGGAATACTGCGGTTTCGAAAGCTTCCTGGCACATCAGAATGCAGGCAACTTCTTTCCGTTTCGGGTCTGAGCCATTGATACCGGCAGACAGAGTGTTCTTAATCTTGACCAGGTCGCCCTGTGCAAGCTCAAGATCGTTGGTGCCGGTGTACTTCAGAACCTTTCTCGTGGTGTCGGGAGCAACTGCAAGAGCTGCGCCGCAAAGACGCATGAAGTATTTGTCTTCAAGCTTTTCCAGAACCGGAACTGATTTGTCTTCGATTCTCTTCGTGATTTTGTACTGATAGGCACGAAGGTCTTCGACGGTTATCTGGAAACGTTTGGTTACGAAATTGACGACAGGTATGATATACCGTTCGCCCTTTACGTACTTACCATTGGGCTCACCAAGGTTGTCAACGGCAACCGCGGAAGCGTCTGGTTCGATATCACGGATTAAATACAGAGAGTTGTCATTGACATTTCTCTGACAGTCAGCGACTGTGATCGGTTCCTGGGGAATTATGGCGCGAGTAAACGCAGCTTCCTGCAGTTCGGTCTTAACATACTGACGACCGGCCTCGGACAGCTGTGCCTGACCCTCGACTGTGCCAAGCTTCTCAAGAAACGCATCATTGCTTTGTATTGCAGTGATTGTTTCGTTCATAGCTGCTCCTTGATTACTTTAAATAGTTTAAATAGTTTTAGTTTTTTAAAATGGGCCGATTATAGCTCGGCCCGGGCATTTATTTACTTACCGGTTTACGGACCTGCCAGAGTGACAATTTCCGGAGAAATTGTTTTGTACACAATGTAGTCCGTGCCTACCTCTTCGCAGCGGGCGACAACTTCGAAATCACCAGTCTCGGTAGTTTCTACTGTCGAAACAAGCTTACCTTCGGTGCCGTCTGCGGCAGAAGGAACAAGCAGGTCTCCCTTGTTGATTGTTCCGTCATAACCTTCACTGTCCACTTTGACCCGGATACCAATAGTCTCCATGGTGGTAATACGGCCAACCGATGAGTCGTGAGACTCATAAATGTTGTCCGACCTGTTACCAACAACGAGCTTATTGATAGCTGCTGGGGTGGCAGTAGTAATGTTGACGAGCGAGCCGTCATCAGCTACTTCTGCCCAGATTCCGGGAACAGCAAGAAAGTTATCAGGATCAATTACGCGAGAAACTCTGTCAATTTTGTTGAAATGAGTTAAAATCTCAAGCACGATTGCTCCCAGTTAATGGTTAAAAAAAAGTTAACTATCAAGGACTGAATCAAACATACCGCGTTTTTCTGACTTCCCGCCTGGCTGTTCGTTTGCTACCTTGTCAAAAATTAAACTTTCTCCTTTTCCGTTCTGAGCAATCTTTGTCGCTTCTTTAATAACGTCCAATTCGCGCTTCTCTTTATTCATTAATTCAGCAACTTTTTCCTCGACACCTGATTCATCAACAATCCCGAAACGAATCATATCATCCAGCAGGCATCTTACTTCAGCGGCTTTTTCAAGGCCATCGTTACGCTCTTGTACGGATTTAAGAGATTCCGATACACTGTTTATACATTCAGCGGCTATTTTCATGATTTCTTGGACCGAGTCGTATACGTCCTCATTACATGGGAACGATGCGACCTTTATCAGGCCTGCAGAAATCTTCTTAGCCTCTTCAGAAGAAAAATCTTCTGAAGCTGTCTTTTCGGTCTGACCATCTTTTGCCAAATAGCTTAAGATGAGCTGACCAATGTTTTGGTTAAAGACCATTAACAGCCTCCTTCAGGAATAAAGAAGACTTATTAAATGACGCCTTTTTCTTTCAACAGTTTAACAGCTGAGACAACATCTTTGTCTTTCAGCAGAGTTGCAACCTTTGTCTCTTCAGCGGGCTTCTCAGTTTTTGTTTCCTTCGCTTCCGCCGCGGGTGTTTCTTCGGCCGGCTTTGCCTCTGCTGTTTTCTCGGTTTCGGCTGAAGCGGTCTTGGTCTGCTCATATTCCTCAAGGAATGCAACCAAGTCACGGGCGTCCTGTCTGCCCTGCTCTTCTGCGTCCTGGGCTTCTTTAACCAGGCCGAGATACTGACGCGCACCACCAATAATGTCATCTCTGGTCAGAGTTTCATTCTTGGCAGCAATTTTTGCGAGATAGTCAGTGTTGTCTTCTTCAGCAGTTTTGTTCATGCCGGAGTCTTTGATATTGTAACCTTCAAGCAGACCGGTCTCATCAAGAAGATTCAGAGCTTCAGTGTACTCTTCATCTTTTGCCAGCTTTTCAATGTGTCCATAGAAAGCTTCTGCTATTTTGGTACCAATAGCTTCGGCCTCTTTTATCTGGTCATCACTGGCTGTCTTGTTTGTCGGCTCAACCGCTTCGGCAACAGCGGCGGGAGTCTTATGAAGCATGTTTGCATCAGTGACTTTGCCATCACCGGCTGAAATTGCGGTACCTTCGTTTTGCTTTGTAGCAGCAGGCTGCTCACCGGCCATAGCTTCGGCGTTATTTCCACCGGCAATTTCGGTCTGAGGGGTTGCAACACCTTCAGTGGCGGCTACTACCGGCTCGGCGGCACCAGCGACACTGGAATCTGCAGGTTGAACTTCACCTTCATTTGAGGGAGCTGCCTCATCGGTAACACTCTCAGCAGCAGTCTTTTCAGAACCATCATCAAGTTCTGAAGCTAATTTGTCAAGCAAACTGCCCTGGTTGTCACCATCAACAGCGTTGGCAGATGCTGTTTTCTGACCAGCCTCAACAATATTGAGATGATCCTCAAAAGTTGTTTTCTTGGTCTTACTCATTTATAACCTCCATCGATGGATTAAAAAAAAGTTATTTCAACTTTGCATTTATTAACAATATAAGTTCATGATATATTGAATGCAATAAATTTTCAATAATTAAATATAATTAAATTATATATATCCTAACCTTTTTTAGGTAATTTTTTAATCAGCGATGTAATTCCAGCAGCTGATATACCAGCACCTCCAGCAGCAACTCGAGGGTCTGTTCCAGCACCAGGAAATAGCTTGCGACCTTTGGTTCGTAATGACTTTTGATTGTATACGTTGGCTACATATGCACTTGGTAATGCCAGAGCACTGGCAAGTAAACCATAGCCGTATGCCGCCTCACGAGCGCCAGACTGTTTAATGTGGCCTGAAAAGTTAGTATCCTGTAGTATGTTTTCATAGTCAATTGCAGGCCTGAACATTTCATCATCTTTTTTCTTATTAATTTTATTATATATTGTCGCAACAGCGCCACCACCTATAACTGCTTGGAGCCATGGTTTTGAAAACACATCGGCAAGCTGCTTCGGGCCATACCCTTTCGCTTTTAACTTCAACCCTGTGTATAAAGCAACAAGCCCGGCCAATGCGTGTAGTGGGCTTGGTTTATATTCAGCAGGCGACTCTTCAAACTGCCCGGTCTTTATCATCATTATTGATTTGATGCGAGGCTCAAGAAAGCTGGGGAAACAACTTCTCGATTGTAAATGTGGAACAAGCAGACGACCCAAGGTGTTGCTGAAGTTGCTGTTGGATATATCAAGATGTTGTGGTTCAGCTTCGTCCCTATAGTTGAATATAATACCTTTATTATCCAACTCGTCTGCAAGGGGTTTTTGTCGTATCCGTATTAAAACAATACGCTGGAATTCTTCAGGCTTTGGGTGTATACCAAGGCCAAGAAGTGTTGAGAAGATAGTGCTCAATGACAGCGTGGACGCCATTGAATCAATAAGCTGTCGAGGGAGTTTTGGTTCGGCGGCAATAGAGTTATTCACTTTTTCATCAAGGGCTTTTCTTAATAAAGTGACTTTGCTTGCTGGCTGCATTCTACCGTCAATATCATCAGGGCCGAGCGTTCCACCGATGTTTTTGCTGATTTCACTCTTTTTACTCACCTGCGCAAACTTATCAACCATATCATCAGTAACACCGTATGCGTCAGCTAAATCTGTTGACAGTATAATCGGGCCGGCCGATGCGGCTTTTCCAAGAACATACGAAATTCTGTCTGCGCCGACAAAAACTCTGGATAAATCAAAAAATCTTGGAAAGTCATTATAAACGAACACCTGTGTTCCAGGAAGAATCACCTTGCCTAATTCTCTTGACCACAATTTTGCAAGGTCTTCTGTAATGATTTTACCGAGATGGTTTTTAGCGTGCTTGCAGTAGGACTTTCTGGTCTTGGCTTTATTTCCGCATATGTTACATCTGTCAAACTTTACCTTACACCCCATCGAGACGGCAACATGATCTCCTTTTTCAAGAGCCTCAATAACATCGGCACCAGATTTTGTATTTATGGCTACAATAAGCTCTACACGATGCAGTACCGGGTTCCAGTGTGAGAAGATAATTTCACCGAAGGAGCGCTTCGGGTCTTTATTGACATGGTGCTTATAAAATTTGGCATAGTATTCGAAGGTTTTGTACCCGTAATCGTTTGGCGTGCCCATATCTGTTCTTAATGACTTGTGGGCAAGGCCAACCTCTGGAAAGGCATCACCATTACGATTCGAACCCCATATCTCGTATGAGCCAAGAGCGTTAACCACAACATAATATCGGTCAGGTTTACGCTTCATATGAAGAATAACCTTCATAATTTCCGGAGCATAATTACTTGCCGCGGTCTTATTCATCTGGTAAAGTGAATTTACCGGAACAATGTGTTGGCCATTCTCATCAATGGAGTCGCATGTAATGTATTTTATCATAATATTTTTATGTTAATGGTAGTACCATTAATTTCTGTTGTTCAGGTGGAGTCGCCTCTGTTGGAGGAGGTGCCGTATTTTGTGCTATCTGTTTGAGGGTCGGTATAACCTCTTTCTTCATTGTTCTGCGCTTCCGCATTTCACTGAGAATATTATATAGGTCATGTACCCGGTCTGAAACGCCGGTAGCTAAAGCACCAGCTCCGACAACGCCAATGGTTGTTTTTGGATAGCGACGCACAACATTAAAAAGACCCTTCGCACCTTTCCCGACAAGTTTTGCTATACTGTCTCCGATTGGCGCGGCCCTTTTCTCAATATAAGTATCCATCCCGTCCAGCGGTATCATATCAGTCCTTTCTTATGGGGCGCCGGCTACAGCTTTCGCCCCAGCTTCAAGAGCGCCGGGAACAATTTTCGTCGGCGTGAGCCCAGCCTCAATAGATGCAATATCCTGAACGAGCTTATGGTCAACACCGCCGAACTCTATCATTTTATTGACAAGGTGACCTGCGACCAGTGGGTTGCTGGCAGTTCTTGGGGAGAAGGTCTTTACGACATTGAAATAGTCTTTGAGCTGCTCCTGGTCTTTTTCTGCCAGCTGTGGCACCTTTTTAGTCATTGCGTCATATGAGCGTTTTATTTTTGTTGCCTGTATAATCGGGTCAACGACAACTTCTTTACCTGCAAGAGCGCCAGCACCAATAACAGCATAAGGCATAAGGTCGCCTTTGGCTATATCAAAAGCCTTTTTCTTACCTTTGCCCTTGCCCATAATTTTGATTCCGGACTTGCTGCCCGAACCGGTAAATTTTGCCCATAAACCTTTCAGGCCGGTAGGCGCTTTTTTACCAATAGTAAATGCAGCAAATTTACACAGTATGTCGTACTCTTCATCGCTGATTACACCTTTTGCTTTAAGGTTTTCAGCAGCAGTTTTTATGTTTTCTGTCATATTGGCTCCTTTACATACGATGAGGGTTCACTAATCCCGGCGTGCCCGACCTTTTCCCACCCTCAAATTGATATGCACTGGACGGTTTTAATTGTAATCTTGCGTCGCGGTCCCTTTGCACTGGGTCTATTTTTGCAATATTTTGAAGCTGTTGATTTCTGTCTTTAAGAGACCATAAAGAAAGGCCACCATAAATAGCAGAACCTACAAGAGCTGTTTTTTCCATTGCGGTATTGAAAAAAGCTTTCCACTTTGCATCCATATTATTTCATCCCTAACTGTCTGACTGCTATCAAGTCAGCCTGAGACAATTGGTGAGGTTTAATGTTTCCAGCAAGGATGTTATTTCGGAGGAGCGTTGCATAATTAGTTCCTGACCTTTGCCTGGATGCCCGAACTGCTTTCACCCCTTTAATCCCACCATAAAGCGCTCCGCCTTTTACGGCTGCTCCCCATATTCTTTCACCAACCCCAATCTTTTTACTGAAAGGATTTGCCAGTGCGCCTCTCCAAAGCGCTCCGCCGACATTTTTACCGGCACCGGCGGCGAACCGTAGAGGTGTGGTTAAAAGCCCTGACTCTTTTTTCATAGGATATGCGGCAACAATGGTATCAACATCCTGCTTCATTTCGCGGCGCTTCGCATATTCTTCATCAACTGCGCTTGACGGAAGCTCACCGCGCTTTTCTTTCAATATGACATTTGCTAAGGTTGGTGCTGTGATTCCGACGATAGAACCCTTCAATGTATCTTCAATCATATCACGCAGTCGTGGCTTCCTTTTGACGAGAAGTGGAGCCATGCTGAAAGCCAGGCCTGATATAGCCCCGAGGCCAGCAGCCAACAATTTATCTTTGCGTGTTTCGCCAAACGGTTCATCGTCTGGCTTTATAACCTTTTCGGCAATCCGACGTTCAAACCGGTCAGTTTTTTCTTCCCAATCTGGCATTTGCATATTAAGACTGCTTTATTTTTTCAGTAAACAGTTCACGCATTTTTGATACAGTGTGGCCGAGATTTTTTAACATATCATTCAGTGCGGCAATTTTCTCAACAGATGATATGTACTCGTTTACCGGCTGCAACATATCTGCGTTACGATTAATCCTTCTGATGGAAGACGTTTTGGTAAAGCTTGTATTGACTTTAAAATTCTTCTCTAACAACTCTCTGTGAATCATATCGTATGCGAGAGCGACCTTTTTAAAGTCGTAGCCCTCATCACGCACAAAGCGACACGCCACCTTAGAGATGTCACCAAGCGACTCTCCATTTGCTATCATGGTCTTTGCGTCAAGCGACATCTTTTCAAAAGCCCGGTCAGCATTCATCTCTTCATGTGTTCGTAAAGACTGAATGTCACTAAAAAAGGCCTCAAAGACATTCTTGTATTGGCCTAATTTATGAATCTCGGCAACCTTTTCACCGCCGTCAGAAGATTCTGGAATTTCTTTCGGCGCCTCGCCAGCAACCATAGTTAACAATCCACGAAAATCATTTGGGGGAGTTAGGTATTTATCCATATCTTTTTCACCTTTTTGGATTTCGCCTTTTAGTTTATCATAATCAGCAAGGACAAATGTAATATTAGTTTTATCTGTATCGTCGTTCTGGTATAAAGCGAGGTAAACATTCTGGTTGGCTGTTTCGCATATCCGCTTTAATACTTCCAGATTTTCAATTTCACCGGATTGATATGAATCAAGCAGTGCTTCATTCATGTCGTCACCGGTCAGAAGATACTCTTCTGCTATTTTATGTGCAATTTCTTTAATTGACTCGATCATAATTATATTTCTGGTGGCAATGTTACAGCTCCGTATAAACTGCCAGCGCCCAGAACCGCACCTCCAACAAGCGGGATGGTCATAAGCTCTTTACCTGTGCTTAAAAACCTGTTAGGTTTCTTTTTTACCACTTCTTTTCCTGCTTTCAAAAAGGGATTAATTTTTGATAATATCTTAGTGAAAACAGTGGCGTTTTTTTCCATTTCACTGGTAAATGCTCGTAATACTTCTGTATTTTGTAACATTTTTGACATGCAACACCTCTAAGAAAAATATAACATATATGCTAACCACTTGCAACTATTATCGAATTCTATTAAATTATATTATATAATTAATATACTTCAAAATAATGGGTGGCTTATGTCAAAAAGTGATTTTAATTTCCAGCGCGATTTGAAAGAAGCAATTCTTAATTCAGAAATGGATAGGAAAGAATTGCTTAAGATGACATTCAAATATTGGGTGGCAAAGCTTTTTGAGCATATTCAGGTTAAGCATGGCGCTGACCGGCTTGAGTCTGATTATGTTGTTGAGGTTAAGAAGAATTTGATAACAGAATTCAGAAACACTGACCTCGGCGAGTATCAAATGTCAGAAGAGCAGTATGATGATTTGTTTGAACAGACTGTTCAGGAGATATTGCAGGAAGCGGCGCTTCATCATCAAGGTGAGGATTTAGCAAGTATCGAAAGCACTTTAAGCATCAACAAGGAAAAATATATCCAGGAAGGCGGATTATTTGTTCCGGAGCACTTAAAGAAAAATAATTAAGCAGCTGCTTTCGCTGACTGTCTGTTTCTGCGCACAACGCCAGTCCGTCTTGCGGTTAAATCGTTTCTGTATTCAACAGGGGTCATGCCTTTCATTTTCTCCTGTTTGGCAGTTGCTATCATTTCCTGCTGAATAATGCGAGTCGGAATTGGCTTTGTTTTATTAGGGTCGAACAGCTCTTTGGCAATCTTGATAAAGTTGATAAGACATGCCTTTTTAACGTGTTCGGGAAGCGACGAGATATTCTTTGTCTCCTTAGCCCACTTTTTTGCAGTTCCCTTTGGAAGCTCGCCCCGGTCTTCCATTGCAAAAAATGCCCTCATTTGCGCTTTTGATTTAAATGGCATATTCACCTCTATGGTAATGTAATAACCGTCTGCTCTGAATAGTCAGTATCAGCGCCGCCAGTAAGATACTTGGAGTATTCACCCCTGGCTATTTTACAGGCTATCCTGCTGAACATGTATGAATGAAAGGCATCGTCGGGAACGTTGTGGTCATATTTGGTCATTCTGAGCCTCTCACTATACTCAGCGTAGATGCCGGTAAAGTCAGACTGAAACTCTTTGAATTCTTCATATTTAAAAAATTGTACCTGGGCTCTTTTGATTTCCATGATAAAATCTGTCATCACCTGGGTACGATTTATAATATAATATCCTTTATCCTTATCCCAACGAATTTTCTTCTTTAAAGATCCGTGCTCATAAATTTCAGCGAACCTGTTTACTCCGAGTGACTGAACCATCATAGCGTTTGAAGTGCGTCCGTCACCAGTGTCTGCTATAGTCAGTAGGCACTTAAACAGGTTGATTATTCTCAGCATATCCTTTACCTGAGAAATTGGTTCTGATAACCTGCCGGTGTATCGCTTTTTAAATAATACTTTAAACACACCCTGATGCCAAGTGCTGATAGTAAGCATAGAATATGAAGTTCCCGACGCAGTGTCGCCCTTGCCCCAGTCTATTCCTGCAAAATTTGAACCGGCCTTGACCACTTTATCATTTGGGGCCCATGTATCTTCGACCATATCGTATGGTTGACAACAGGCTTTAATTTCAGCAACACTCAAAGGGTGCTTGGCGGCAGCGTATGGAAGGGCCAGCACTTCGTTGAAATATTTCTCAGTGGAGTAAATCTTCCTTGTCCGGATTACATTAATCTGCCAGGCCTCTGAATTGTTAGGGTTATTTACCCAGTTCAAAACAATCTGTGGCAACCGGAAGCCGTCAATAAACCCTTCCGGATTCATAGCTACCCACTGCCCGTCACGGTAATGTATTGGCTTTCCACACTTATTACATATCAGGCAAGTGTCACCGATATTGTATTCGTTGATGAAATTGTATTTTCTGCAACCCTGGTTTTCACACTTGATAATCCATTCATTCTGAGTGGACTGCTCCCAGTATATCTCCATTGTGTTTTCAACAGTTTTAGGTGTTCCGGCGTATATCTTACTGTTGAAAAGGTGCATTGGGAGGTTGGGCTGTTCTTTTACCAAATGATCCCATTTAGCAAGACTATGACTCATGGACTGTTCAATAACCGGGATGTGGTCGCTGATTATGTCCTGAACCTCATCAATCGCTGTCAGGTCTGCCGAGATACCACGAATTGAGTCAGCAGTGTGGAACGCTGACCGGAGATAAATCTTACTTCCATTCCGAAGCTCTTTATACGAAACCTGGTCTTTAGTCTTGGTATCGAAGTAATGGTCACGGATAAAATGAGATTCACGCAGGGCGCTATTGAGCTTATCTGTTGAGAACACTGACACCTGATGTCCGGTAGGTGCCACATACAGTGCATGGTATGGACTATACTTTACTGCCGGGAGGGCCACTTTAAATCCAAGCGTAGTAGATTTGTGCGTTTGCCGCCCAAACTTAAACATCATTGCGTTGGATTTTAAATTATAAAGCGGATACAGATGCCGCATTGACGCTTCGGGCATCTGCAGCGGAGCCATATTCAGATAGAATACGTTGACTGCAAACTGTTGTGGAGTAATCATAGATTTGGAATATCACCCTTGATATCATCCTGCACATCTGGCATATCATCGATTTTGGCAATCTGCTCATTACACTGGTCAAAACCAAGCTCAAGCTCACGCATCTTCTTAAAGAAATCATCTGACTTATTATCGCCGTCAGGCATATTGTCCCTGGCACGGATGTATAACTTCATCCACTCCTTCGCCAGTCTGACCCGCATTTCCTCTACGTTGCGTCGTTTTGATTTAGTGTTTTCAAATGCACCGACTATATCATTAGAACCTGAACTTTCCTCAACCTCAACACTCTGCGCCATGTTCATAGCTTCATAATATTTGAACACGCTGTCTGTCTGAACCTTTTGCAGAAAGTCTTTGGGGGTAGGGGCTGTTACAGTGTATCCTATCTTCCACTTAATGTAATCACTGTCATGGAAATTGAATGGAACATCGCAGCCGTCATGTGAATCGGCTGGGATATCACGCATTTCTATTTCAGAGTTTCCTGACCTGAACTGTCGGATGATTAACGAATTGTTCCTGAATGGCCTGCAATATCTATGCGCATCTTTGGCTGACAGGTTGTTGGTGTCCCAGAATATTTTTTGATACAACTGAAGCGCATCAACACCAATCTTCCTTCTGTACTTTACCATTATGATTTCTGAAATGGAATCGATATCTTCTTCATTGAAAAGGAAAATATTAATCAGGGACATTACATCTTTATGAGTATGCGCCCACACACAGTCTTCACACCATTTAAAATAATTTGGCTTATTATCAATGTTATCATTACACCTTACAATGTAATCGTATATTTCGAATACATCAAAATACCTCAACCACTCAACATGGGTTGCATCACTGGTGCTAAGCAGCATTCTATTTTCAACATGCTTACTTATATTTTCAGGTAGGATGTCTCTCATCTCGGAGAAGATTTCGCTTACTTCTTCTTCCGTCACTTCATAGCTGAAAGAGTTGAGTTTGCTTATGATATCAGGTATCTCTTTATTACAAAATAAAAGAGTTATGATAAATTTCTTAAAAGGAATTGTACCCATTAAACCTCTCAATTAGTCTATATTATGGAATATATAATATTTTTTATAATATCGCTAATTTATCGTTTAATTTTTTTGTACTTGCAAGAATCGTTAATTATATTCTATAATAACATTATATATTAGTTTTGACTTTTTTTCAAAGGATATAGATATGGAGAAAACTGCCTTCAAAGGCGCTTTATCCAAAGTGATAAAGAGCCCTATAACTGCTGCTGCGGCCAGCCTTACTGCTGGTGGTACTGGCGGGTTCTTGCTCGGTAAGAAGAAGGGACTCCGGGTCGGTGCAGAAACAATGGCTGATGAGCTTGGAAAAGCTTTTGTTGAAGCTAATATCCGGGAAAATAAGCGGTTACATACCGCATGGCAAGCACGAAATAAAGTTGAGAACAAACAAATAGCACAGCATTATTTAAGAAAGGGGTTCCAGATGGGTCAAGCAAAAACAGCTGGTCAACTCGACGAAGTTTACACTGCATCGTTTGAAGATGAGATGCAGAAACTCGCCTCAGACTCTTCGGTTGCAGAAAGTTTTATTGGCATGGATAAAGAGGCCAAGGCTGGTGTCTTAAAAGCTTTGTTCGGCGGCAAGAAAGTTTTTAAAGACATTGGGAAAATTTTCAAAGGCCAGGGTGTTGGTCTTACTAAGAAAAAATATAAAACCTTCGGCGAAAAAGCAATGGCATCAGCCAGGCTGCTCGGTAAAAAGGCCCCTGGAACTCTTGCTGCAGGAGGTCTTGCCGCTGGTTACGGTACCGGCAAACTATTATAATGTTATCTATATCCTCAGAGTATTTTGACGGGCAGCTGCAGAACACGGCAGCTGCCTTTGTCAAACTTGCAGTGTATGATGAGACACTGTATAACGCTCGTGCAAAGCATGATCTCCAGCCGTTAAGCAAGAACAGGCCCACACTATCTAAACCGCAAGACCGGCCATTCGCCAAAAGACAGACAAGAGCCAATGTCAGCATGAGCCATCTGGTAGATAAAAAGAAATTGCATGCCCATGTCAGAGAGCGGAGTGACACCAAGTATACCAAGTACTCGTTATTTTAAAAATTATCATGTAATAACAATGTTGAAGGACTTATTATTCCTTCTTCTTTTTAATATTGAGTTTAGGGGGTCGGGATTCTCGGCTCCCTTCTTTAACTAATGAAAGGGCATATACCAAGAATGAACAACGGTATGTTTCACATCTTTTTCCACGATGATGTGGATGGTATTATAAGCGCGGCTTTGGTTTTAAAGTACGTGGTCGATGGTAGAATGTACACCCTAAGACCTGTGAGGTCTTCACAGAGGGGTGATAAGTTTAATAAAATCATAGAAGATGCGGATTTGGATGGTAACGACATTTGTATAATTGTTGACTACCAGCACCATGAAATGGCCAACTTATGGATTGACCACCATTACAATAAAACCCTTGGTGACAAGCCGGTCATTGATCCGAACAAGTGTTATGACCCAAAGGCAAAATCTGCGGCGAAAATTATTTATGAACACCTTACATACAACCCGCTTGGAAGGTATTTGCCGATTGACCCGCATATGATTAATATGGTTGATATGATTGACAGCGCCGGCTATGAATCTGTTGAATATATATTCAGCTGTCTTACGCCTTTGATGATATTAAAAGCGCACCTTGAGCAGATGACTATTACGATTGATTCGCTGTATTGCAGAATAGTCGAAGTGATTTGTGCAGCAGACTTTGACATTAATGAGGCGTTGCTAACTCTCGGTATTGACCAGTCGGCTGTTGCAAAGTTACGGAAGGCAGCCTTGTCCATTGAAAAGGCGATGGTTATAAATGGACCGGTTGCGATCACTGAGATGAACAGACTGTATGCTTACCCCAGGTATTCTGAATATTATGTCAGGCCTGATGTAAAATATGCATTCAGAGTTGTACACCTCGGTGGCGACAGGGTACAGACCGATGTTGGTTTTAATCAATGGGGCAATTTTACCAATGGTGTTCATATTGGTCAAATGCTGGGAGGGTTTAATTACACCATAAGTGGCGGTGGCCACCATGATGTTGGTGGCTCAGTTATTACCAAAGATAAATTGGAACAACATATTGATGACATTTTAACAATACTTAATCCGGAGGGCGAAATGGCAGACGCTGAGATGGAAAAGGTAGGAGTGGATATTGAGGTGGATCCGGTTGAGACCGAAGCTACTGATATGGTCAAAACAGGAGAAGCCAAGGATATGAACGAGGCCCGCAAAAAGGCCGTAGAAGAACAGGAGGAAGACAAAACTAATGATAAAGGCTCCACTCAGTAATTTTGACATGCCCAAGATTCTTGGGGCCGAAATTGAAGAAATTGATGACATAATTCTAAATAAACACAATCATCTTGATAGGATAACAGTCCCTAAAAAGGACGGATCCAAAAGACAAATCGTTGCACCCGACAAACGATTAAAATATATACAGAAGTCAATTTACTGGCGCTTTCTTCGCCGGTTCAGGCCGAGTGAGGCTGCTCATGGCTTTGTGGCAAAGAAAGGTATTGCAACAAATGCAAAGCTCCATGTCGGAGCAAACTCTCTTGGTAAGATTGACATTAAGAGTTTCTTTGATTCCATATCAACGGAACATTTGAAAAACTGCCTGTTCGGCAATAAGCATATTTGCAGATATTGCAAATTTTATGAACGGATGCTGGATGGAAGGTGCAGCCCATCGCTTTATCATAATAAAAACCAGAATTATGAGTTTAAGTGCGAAGAGATAAAAGCCGTAGTCATTAAAGAATATTGCGAGGCTACTGGCTACCAGTCCATGTTTAACCGGATAATTGACCTTTGCACTGTTGATGGATATACTGCACAGGGGTTTCCCACCTCTCCAATGATAGCGAATATCGTTATGAGGGGTTTCGACCAGACCATGCTCAGATATTGCAAAGAGCGAGACATTGAATATACCAGGTATGCTGACGACCTTGCGTTCAGCAGTAAAACCTTGACTAAAAAAGAGTTAAAGAAAGCCATAAAACAGCAGGCATACAGACAGCTGTGGGCTTATGGATTTACTCCGAATAAAAAGAAAACATTGTGGAAATCAAAAGCAGGAAGGCTTAAGGTGTGCGGTGTTGTTGTTAACGTAAAAACATCAATACAGCGGAAAAGGATGCATCTATTCCGGGCACAGGTACACCACGCCACTGTTAAACACGCTGATAAAACTACCAAATCACTTCTGAAACAATTAAAAGGGTACGCCTCATTTGTTATGTCAATTGACCATGGTAAAGGAAAGAAATACATGGATCAGTTGCTAAAATTTGAAGGAGAAAAATTTAATTAGAAACGGAGAAATTAGTGACATTTACAGTTTACACTGACGGTGGTTGCTCTGGAAACAAGAGAGATGCTGGATGTCCTGGAGGGTACGGGTGGATTATATTAGACCCTGCCAACACAATAATAAGAAAAGGAGGTGGCTACAGAATAAACGTCACCAATAATCAGATGGAATTGCTCGCTGTTATTCAAGGGTTAAAGGCATTAAAGAAAGAGCTGGACGATTCTTATGACGGCGCCTCAAACCACCATTGTATAGTAAGGCCAGATTCGCAGTATGTAAGTGAGAACTATACTGCATACCTTCCTGAATGGAAGAGGAACGGCTGGAGAAAATCAAACGGTAAGAAAGTATTAAACTTGAATTTGTGGAAAAGGTTGGATAGTATTACCCCCGAATTTAAATCCTTTACCTTTAAGTGGGTGAAAGGGCATGCATCAAATCAGTATAACAATGCTGTTGATGCTATTGTCAAGGAGCAGATGCTTAAGGCGAAGGGTAAATAATTCTATAACCATTTTCCATACAGGAGAGTTTATGGACCAAACAGCAACAGGCGAGCAGAAGCTCGAGAAATTTAACAAAGGTGTCGATGCGACAGCGAATTTTGTAAAAGCAATAGCTGAACCGGTTGCCAATTTAGTTGGTAGTATGAAAAAAATTCTGCCGAAACGAAAGAAAAAGGAACCTGATCTTACAGAGACCAAGAATGAGGCAGATTAAACTCAGTTGATGGAGGGAGAGCTGAGCTCTCGACTGAAGCGTTTCGCTTCGGAGGGCATATAAGGCACCTGTGGCTCACAAAAACGCACGGGGCGTATAACAAATCCAATTTCTAAAACAGAAGCTGTTTTACAAATGTGGATTTGTGTCGATCAATGCCTGGTCACGGCTCCCGCACTAACATGCGGGAACCGTGCGGCCAGTCAGGGTTGCCCCTGTCTGGCCCCCGACCCCAGCCAGATTCAGCTTCATCAACATAGTTTTTAAGCCTTCCCGACCGAAGGCTTTTTTTTTAGCTATTAATACAAAAGGCCCGGTTAGACCGGGCCAATTGCTCAATTATTTAAAAAGGATAAAGCAACGTGCTAACCTTCAACGGCCAGCTTTACACTTTCGAGATTAAGAATCACCTTGTTGAGGCCGTCCATAGCCTTTTTCACAGCGCTTTCATCAATATCTTTCAGGCCCATCCGTGATGCTATCAGCAGCTCGGCAAGGTTGTTGGAGACATCCTTCATTGTACGCAGGTTGTCAATATAACCCCTCAGACTGTCCTCATTGATAAAATTCAACGACAGCACAACGTCGACAGCTTCAGGGTCATCAAGGGCGCTTGCCTCTTTAACCAGGTCTACCCTCATTTCGTCACACATCTGTTTAAGGATTTTCTTGACTCTGGCCTGCTTTTCAAGCTCCTTCACCACACCGGTATTGATGTAATCGTCACACACTCCCCATATGGTGACAGCCTTATCAGCGACATCGTCATCAGTTGCCCGGTTCAAGGCCACCTTCATTGCTGTCTTGGCTATTTCAGTTTCGACACCCATTGTATTAAGCGCTGTGATTGTCTGCTTTGTGTCAAGGCCGGTGCCGTTAATTTTAGCCACTTTCTTTAACGGTTCGAACGGTTCGCCGGTGATAGTATAAGCGTTGTCCTGGATAAGCAGGGCCACTTTATTAATCGCAGCATCTTCATACATCTGACATATCGGTTTGTCGGGCTTCATAATGTCACCATTGTTCAGCGACTGCATAAATCCTGAATTGATAATAAGAGACCCTTCAGGGACAAGGTATATATTTCTCACCTTTCCGAGAACCATTTTGTAGACAGGATCTTTTACATCGCTGACACGCTGTATTCCGGCAACATTAGCAGGAACAACTGCGTCTTCTGCTGATACAAAAACATTGATATCGTTGACGCGGTATTTGCGGAACCTGCCGCCGAACGATGTGCATTCATACGCATCTTTGGAGCCGTAAATCACGAAAAGATTTCCATACAGACCACCACAGCATACGCCGCCATGGTATTCTTTCTTACCGTCTTCACGCTCCTCATTCGGCTTAAACAGCTTGTCTGAGCCGTCATTTTTATTTTCACGATTTATGTTGGTAAAACAATCGCTGGTTTTATCACGGAGGATGCCGATGGCTTTTTCCATCGCACCATCCTGGCCGAGGACGCTTGAGCCATAAAAACCAATACCGGTTTTCTCATAGTCATTGTATCGACAGTAGTACCTGCCATCAAGCGAAATGAAGACCTGATCGCGGCGGTTGCGAACCTTCTTTTTATCCTTGGTCGCATCGTCATCGCATGTGGATGGTACGCATCCTATTGGTTCATTTCTCAGGTCATAACTGTCTTTATAATCAATAACGATACCAGGGACGGCTTTACCGTTCATGGTGGCAAGGAACCTTCCAGCCATTGTGCTACCGCTTTCGATATAGTCTTCCATGGTTGGATATTGATACAGCCTGACCTCACACACTGATGGAGCTTCAACAGGTTTGAGGCTGTTCACATCAAACAGCTGAGAATCCAGAACAACCACGGCGCGTTTTGCTTTGACGACGTTTTTAAGGTCAAGGATACCTTCTTTATGGTCGTCGCTAATGATACGCTTTTTATTTTTATTAAGCTCTATGATGTTCCCTATCAGGTCGCCGGTGTTATCAACGAAAGATTCGCCAACATCTGCATCTGACTCCATCTGGATAGCGAGCTTTTCCATCGCCTCTGTGTCAGCGTATAAAGGCCATCCTGACATCTTGGAGAATTCAGGATAGTCATATGAATTCATAAGGTCATTGATGTCAATGGTCTCTTTAGGGAGGATTCCACCGGGGCGCTTTATTCCCGGATACTGACCACCCTTAATTTTATTTTCAACCTTGCCAATCTTCGTTGAAGAGAGAACCTTTTTGATATTATCAAGGTTTGCTGAGACGAATTTGTTCTCACCCTTTTCTTTGTATACGAAGACGTCGAACGGGCTCAGCTGGTAATCCTTGACAATAATTGGAAAGTTGATTTGCCTTCCCTGGTACGATACGATTATACTCCCTTTGGCGTATCCTTCATTTTCGTCAACTGACTTTACTGAAATATCAACGCCAAATTCTTTTGGCAGGTAATTGACCTGCTCAATAAATTGGTCGAGGATTTCCTCGTTCCATTCTGCCACATTGTTAGGCAGCTCGTAATTAGCTACCTTCGTTAATGTTGGCGGATTGACGGCATCATGTACAGTAACCATATTTTATGTCCTTGTTTATGTTTCTTTTATAACACTTGGTTTCAGGGTTTGATACATCCATAGTCCAATTGGCCCACCTGGAGTAACTGTGGCTGGGGCAACTGGTAATGGTGTTATTCCGACAGCAAGTGCAGCTTTCATTATGTTGCTTGAAAGTGCTAAAGATGTTCCATACACTATTGCGTTTGCTATCAATTCAGATCCTATCTCTATATCCACATCACGGCGGTTCCTTAAGTGATTTATATTATCCATGATAAATTTATAAATCTTAGGCTCAAGGTATTGACCCATTATTGATTTTGTAAACCGCTCCTGGGTCATGACTTTTCCTTGGTAACGCCGTTCAGTGCATCAAATATTTTATTTCCAACCTGATATGGCGGCACATCACCACCAACAGGGCATATTCCCTGGGCAAAAGCTGTTGAAACCAATTGATGCGATAATACTTTTGATATACCGTAAGCTATTGCATGAGACAGGTGTTTAGCACTTTCCTCAAGTGTCATTTCGAACTTTTCTTTTTTGCTGAACGCCTCTCGTTCAAGCGCCTCTGCGTTATCACGCACGAATTTCGTTACATCGCCAACAACCTGCTTGCCGACAATTGATTCGGTTTTTCTTATTAAAGGCACCTTAACCTCTCATATTATATAATATAATTTAACTTAATTCAAATTCACAGCCGATTAAATTTAAACCGTAGGAAATCTATCACGGTCTCTAATCAAACCTGACGCCGCTTTATCTTTACCGATTGATGTAAATCCTCCATTTTTAGCAAACTTTTTAATCCCAGCATCGAAGATGGGTTCAATAGCAGGGTGTATAAATGCCGGGCCGCCAGGGGATGTTACCTGACACCACAGTTTTCTATACGTGCTTAAAAATTCAAGAAATGAATTTAAAAGAATTTCCTGCTTATTTATCCTCACCCCGTTCAAGGCGGTAATATCAATACCATTTGACGGGTCAAGAACAATTGAGTTGTTACTCTCATCATTATCACCATGAGACAGAGAGATGCGACCCTTGGAATGTATAGTCAGGCCGTCTTCATCAATCTTTAAATGAAATGCATTCAGGTTCTCAGCGGGCTTGGCCTGGCTCGCAGCCCTCAGATCAAGCTCACCTTTATCGCTGATTGTCAGCTTAAACCGGTTTCCGACAAGGGCTGGTGTTGCGCCTGGAGACACCGGCACCGTCTTCTCATTGTCTTTGACATCATCGACGCGGATATTTACAAACTCATCGCCTGGCTTTCCGATTTCTATTGTGGCCCGGGTGTCTCTAAAGTTTACAATTTTGGTAAACAAAACGTCTTTGTTTTTGGTCACGGATGGCTCATCCATATTTGCCCCCACCCACGGCGCATAAGCCCCTTCGCAGGTAGAAACCCAATTATATGGCGACCTGGTCTGAGTAACAAACCTCCGGTAAATTACCGGGAAGTCTTCCTCAGAAATCCTACCGCTTTCATCCTCAACATTATCACCGTCATACATGCCGAAATGCTCTCTGGCGAAATAATTAGGTGGGTTATGAGAAACGATACGGAAATGGTTCTGAGCAACAAGGTAACTCATATTGCGTGATAAGCCGTAGCCGAACGGTTTTAAAACAAACTGTATTGCGCCACCTGACGCCATGACCACATCACCACTATCAGTAGCAACGAGTCCAGCATCGCTTTTTGCGTTCAGATACCTCATATGGTCAGGACTGTTTTCTGACAATGGGTTCTCCACCCTTTTGGTGGCCATGGTGCGCTCATTGAACATTCCTAAAATGTAATGATTACCTCCGGCCATAACACCTTCATAATCATTCTTCGCACCACCAAATGCAAAACTGACCATTAATTTTACATAGTCACCCTTTTTAAAATTACCATCTGTTCCTGGGCTGTACATAAGAGTAGCATTGACTGGCCCTGCAAAACCAAGCATGGGAGAATCATACAAGCTGACCTCGTATGACTCCTCATCTTCGAGCTTATTGGTTATAATACCACTGCACATACACTGAACAGGGGTCTGGCTAATGGTGTCGGTTGGATGATTCATAAATTATGCAGTACCTTTGATAAATTTATGATAACGACTGATTGCTCCACGGAGCGTCGGTCGAGCATTGTACGCCCGGTGAGTGTTTGTAATATAAGTTGTCTTTTTAGTTTTAGGGTTATGAGATTTCCATACAGCTGGGGTCTCTTCACCATTTGGGCCATGGTGCCATACAGCCCCCCTTTTCATTACAGTTGATCGCTCCTCTGGGGTGAGAGGAACTTTATACTTCTTCAGAATTTCGAATGAGCTTTTCTTGGCAAGTTTTATCATTGCGCCAGAAAAGGCTGTCATTACATTTTGATTCATAATACCTACTTTTTTACTATTTTTTTGAGTTTCTTTACTGCGTCAACAATCAAATCTTTATTAACCACAACAGCAGTTGGAGCAGCAACCGCAAGAGCAGTGGCTCTTGCCCGTTTACCGGCCTTATCAGCTTCAGTATAAGTTTGCAGGGCAAGTTCTTTTATTTTCTCTTCACGCTTCTGCCCGGCAAATGGAGAGAGTTCCCACGCCCTATGCTCTTCTTTTAAATCGGGCTCGAAATGTCTTTTTATTTTAGTCAAGAGCCCTTTGTCCTGCAACTCTTTATATGATCGATGGTGGCCCAGCTCATGCCCGAGAACGTACTTATTAATTTTACCAGTGTCTGGAAGTATTACAATAGGGCTTTTCTTACTGGATGAATACAATGCGTTCTCTTCAATAGGAGTAAACATACCGAGCAGTATTTTTCTCAGCACATTGACGTCCTTCATTTTCTTAAGCTCTTTTTTCTTGGTAATTACTGAAACTTCAGGATGCAATTCTTTTACTTTTTTTCTTAAGTCTCTCACACTGGCAGAAGACTGCTCCATCTTTTTAGCAAATTCAGGGGTGATATCTTCAATTTTCTTTTGAGCTATTGTGCCAAATACAGAACCACCAAGACCAAGTCCCATTAAACCCGCCACCAATGGTGTGCCGGCACGCTCTAATATTGTTTCATATCTACCGGCAACTTTTTCAATAGGCTTTGTTTTTTTAGGCTTAACACCTTTATGGCTTTTGCAGCCAGACAATTTCTCAAGCTCGTCAATAAAGGCGGCGTTGTAAATATCATCATAAATTACCATGTGTATTCTCCTGTCACGTACTGAGGGATCGGGTGCCCTTTCTTCGGGTCGATTGTAGTTTTCCAACCCTGAGTGGTACCTTCTTCCAGAACTTTTCTAATTCTGTTATGAGCAAGGCGTGCAATCCAGTCTTCTGAAGACGCAGCCTTCGCACTGATACCCGCCGGCGTTAAGAACGGCTCGTGTTTAATTCTATCCTTAAAGACCTTGACCCGCTTAACACCCTTTTTGCCGAGGTCGTCGATTGTTCTCTTATCAATTTTCTGATGCTTTTTGTGCGTGCCATAATTCTGAGCGAGATGGTCTCCCTCAGACTGCTCAATATCTTCTTCCTTCTCGTTATTATTGTTATAATGCTCTACGGCAGTAAGAGGGGCGATGTCGTGAGGGGTATATGCGCTGGAGCCAGGGTCAAGCACTCTTGTTGTATTGGTAATCCCACGGACAATTGTTTCAATATCTCTACGGTCGAGCTTACCCTCATTAATGTCATCAATCTGTTCGACCAGGAACTTTTGAGTATCTTTCATACCTTTGTATTTCAACATATCGTGAGCACTGGGAGTTCCAGTTGACAGCTTGTCTCCCATCTTAATCCTGTCACCCCTCTTTACCGAGACGCGATTGTTCGGGTCAATATACCGGTTGGTTTCTTTCTTTCCATCAGATAAGACAACGTCCCAACCTCCAATAGGAGACTTGGAAATACTCTTTACCTCTCCGCTCATATCTGAAAGGGTAGCCTTGTCCGGAAGGTTTCTGGTAAACCGCAATGTTCTGTCCAGCTGGTCGAAGCGGGTACCTTTCTGGTGTGTATCATCACCTTTAAAAGCGCCGCCGGTATGAAACGATTTCATGGCAAGGTTAAGTGACGGCTCGGTAATTGTATGGGCAGAGATTACACCGATATTGTCACCGATATTGTGACGCTTACCCTCATAATCCGTGCCATATGACCAGCTTGAGAACCCGTCTCCTGGTGTTGGGTCGGTAAGGGGCGATTGGATAAATATACTTTTGACTTTATTCTGAACCATCTTGTTCATCGTGTCGCTGTCAATAAGCTCATTGCGCTTGGCGATAATCTTACCACCGGTGTCTTTAACATCACGGGCAAGGTATCGGTTCATTATAGCCTTCTTATCATCAATCTTGTATTCGACACCCTCAACATCTACTGGCTCATCATTATGGATGCGCGTTTCGTAGATTGAGTTCATCAGGTCTTTTGTCAGCCAGCCCGGCATATAAGACTGAACTGATTTCTTAATACTTCCGCCGCGGGCTCCATGAGCAGCGGCCCAATACCCTGAAGTATTTAGGCCTTCTGAGTATGATTTGGTAATCGGAACCGGTATTGGCTGGTCATTCGCATCCATGACAATACCGGGCATAAGCGTTATAGCAGAGGTATTATCAATACCTTTACCAGCCCCTGATTGTATCCCGACACCGAGCATGGTCGAATCACCGTATTTCTTTTCGAGTTTTTTCTTGCCCTTGATTGTCGCATCGGAATACGCCTTGACCACAGTTCTATCTGAACGCCCAAGCGATTTCTGATAAGCTTCATCCAGCAATGTTTTTCTGAGGTCTTTGTCAGCCAGAGTATCAGAGACCCCGAGTGTAAATCCATACTGGGTAACATAATTGTTACCAATATCTTTAATTTTATCAGCGAGACCAAGCGCAACCTTTCCATTGTGCTTCTTGGTTACGTTTTTAACCCAATCCTGCACATTTTTAGAATCAAGCTCAACATCCCATTTCTGAGTATCTTCTGGAACAACAGAATTAATTTCATGCATACCGAACGGAGCCTTACGACCATTGATCTCTATAGTGTCACCGTATGTAAACCTATTATTATTAAAAGCGAACCTTGCTTCCTCAATATCTTTGAATTTTAGTTTTGTATTCTGCCCACCCTTGCCCTTCGACATTAACCAGCTGCCAGCAACCATATCTGCTTCAGGAGCATTCAGCACTGAATCATACCCGGTCTTAAGCATACTGGCTGACGGTTTCATTGCCTCCGCCTCCCGGAGAGCTTTTGCACTTATCGGAGTGTGTAGTTGGAACGTATCTCCGTCAAAGTCTCCGCCGAAATTCTCTTTAATCACAACAGACGGAACCTCAATGGATTTGCCATCTGTCAGCTTTGGTTTGAAGGCTGTCATATTCCACCGATGAAGCGTCGGTGCCCGGTTTGCTATAATGAGCCTCTCATCTGAAACGACCTGTCGTGCCCGCTCGAATATTGGAGACTTTTCTTTAATGTGCTTTTGGGCCTCACCAGGCTTATACCCCCAACCAATCAATTTACGCATAATAAATGGCTGGAACATTTTTGTTGCCATGTCTTTCGGGAGACCAATCTCGTCACCACCGAGGTCGGGATTGAGGATAATGGTAGAGCGTCCGACCAAGTCCTGCCTGCGCTCAAGCACCCGGTCTTGGAAGAAACCCTCTTTGGTCTGCTTCTTTTTACCGCCATCAATCTGTGTAATAAAACCCTTCTTATCCTGAACGCGATGAAGGTATGCTGTCGGTTCGGTCAGCCCGGATATCGCTTTCAAATCCTGGTACATTGCGCCACGAGTCTCTGCCAATTGAAGATTCTCAATATCATCATTTCCGACACTTTTCTTCAATTGAGACTTCAGGCCTTTGAGCGCTTTTGCAGTGTGGCCAGCCGTCTGATACAGATTGTTGATATCAGACATTATGATTACATTGTCTGGCCCCATAGCTACCATCGGACGGTATTTGGATGGTGTTACCAGAACGTTTGAAACCATGTAATCAGTTGGTTTCATTTTATTGTCTTTTAACGATTTTAGATACTTAATCTTGCGGTGCGCCTTATTTAGTTCTGACGGATTGGTAATAGTCTGGGCCAGCTCCTGAGTATTTTTCAGCTCTTTATTAACATTAACACGCTCCAGCATCATTTCAATAGCAGGCCCCCCAGATATAGCATTCCGTGAACCTGGCTTGACTATCTCACCGGTTGTTTTATCAATAAACTGCTTACCATCCATCACGCTGTTGAGAGTCTTTAAAGGCATGTTAAGAAGAGACGCTGTGGCAGCGGCGGTAATTGGATTAAGGGTTTTTTCCGGAAGAGCAAAATGAGTGTAGTGATCTCCGAACATTCCACCAGCTTTAACCGGGTCATACAGCCCTTCCCGCATTGGGGACATGTCTTTTTTACGGTATGTTTCCTGTGGGCGTTTTAACTCGCCCCTTGACCTTGCTAATATCTCATCATCTGTCATGGGCTTTAAAGTAAAGGTTTTCCCTTTCTGCTCCACATTAATGCCGGAACCAGCCATCATGGAAAGCATCTTGTCCCACACAAATGCCTTCTTGGGCGGTGGCAGGCTTTGGCCAGTTTCCATGGCTTCCCAGAATTCATCATTTTTCTGGCCTTTAATTTGAAACATCTCCTTCAGGTTTTCATTGGCGCCGCGAGCAAGCATTGCAGCCATTTCCATTCTGGCAAGATTCTTACCACCGGTCTTTCCACCGGCTACTGGCTGCTCATTTGCATCGTACCCGTCTTTATATCGTGAAGAGAATTTATGCTCTACAATGTGTTCCAGCTTCAGGATGTTTGACTTCCCATTAGCCACCGGGTTTAAAAAAGGCTTTCCCGTCTCAGGGTCGATTAAAATATCTTTATCGTCCAGGCCCCATTTTTTCAAATCATCCATTACTTTTTGTGAATTATCTTCACCAGAGAAATTTAAAACTTTATACTGCTTCCCTGATTTGTCAGCGATTTTGCCCGCTGCATTTTCCAGAATCTGAGATGTATTAATACGATTGGATACACCAATCGGGTTCATAGTCAACTCAATGTGTTTTCCGGTTTTCGGGTCATAAGGCATTTCATGGTCGGGAAGTATCTTTGATATAATGTGCTTATTGCCATGCAGCCCGGATATTTTATCAGCCTCACGAAGGGGTTCTTCGGTCTTGATGCTGACAAGGACGCTGTTACCATGCTTCTCAACATTGGTAACTTTTCCAACATGGTCATTGTCCCACTTGATGGCATTATTGGTCATGTCTTTCATAAGCTGTTTGTCAAGACGCCCAAGCGCCTTATCATCAGCTGTCGGGACGCGCCGCTCCATATGCGCAATAAGAATATCATCACGAGCTACTTTCTGGCCCTTTTTAATAACACCGTCTTTGTCCAGCTTCGACAGCTGTTCGGCATTTGCTTCTTCAGGGTAGTACGCTTTGAACTTATCTCTCGAGAACGTGCCTTTAGCTGACCTCTTTACTTTAAAATCACGCATATGCAATGAGGTTAATTTCTTCGCGCCACTTTCTGACATTACCGCGGAATCCTCATAGTTGTAGCCCTTGTATGGAAGGTACGCCACCCGGAGATTTGTGCCGATAGCAACTTTACCATCTTTGGTAAAATTGTTGTCGGCAAGAGTTTGTCCCGATTTAACCTTATCGCCCTCTTTGACAAGAGGCTCGTTGTGAATGAAACTCTCTGAGTTTAATGAGAAATTATTGTAAAGCTGCACATCATGTGCGGCACCTTTTTTATCAGTGATAGTTATTTTACCCGGCGTTACCTTGGTTACGGTTCCAGCTGCTGGGGACTTTGGGAGTGCCATTGTCTCTGCCATCATTCCGCCAATAGACATACCGTTTTCATCAACAATATTAACCACAGGCTGCTCACGGTATTTTAACGGCAGGGCTTGCTCTTGCATTTTCGAAGCTGTCAGCCCACGGTTACCCTGGATTGAATTCAGGAATGGTATTGAGTTTGCAGATGTGTCGAACATACCTGACGGGCTGGCAATGATACTGTCAACCTTTGATGCAGCAACCTCTTTGATATCACCTTTATTGATAACCCTGACTTTCCTCTTCTTCGGTTTTGGAACTTTTCTGGAGGTGTCATACTCATCCGGGAAAGCAATATTCTTACCCCATGTGTCCATTGGGCGCATCATAACCGTTTCACCCTTTGGGGACAGAAAGCGACTGTATAAATCATTGCCAACTTTTATCGTATCAACAGTGCTGTGCACCGCAACTCCAATACCCGGGCCTTCAGGTGTATGAAGCGGGTCGATAAATCCTGCTTCACTATTTGATATCTGCCTGGTCTCATTGGTGATAGCATTGGTGGTTCCTATACCACCCTCACCCATTACGGTGAACTTACTACCCTCTCCGATTATTGACATGGTGTTGGTCTGGTTTGGTGGGTTTGACAGCTGGCTGCTGGTTACGACACCTATAACGAACGGGTCAAATACCTGGGAGCTGATTGATTTATTAATCTGTTTATTCTTTTTAAGCTTGTACTTAATATTGTTGATAATTTTTCCACTGTTCTTGACCAGCTTCTCCCTGACATGGTCTTCGATGTCATAAAAGGATTTGAATATCAGAGCTTCCCGGTCGTCACCTTCAACATCACCTTTATGTATTCCAATAATTTTATTGGATGCATCAAGCAGAACATTTTTGTTGACATTTTTATATGGCTTACCCAACGTAACTTGAGTAGTTTCAGGGTCTAAGCCTGTGACAAAAAGTCGTTCTTTTATCTCTTCATTTATTTTTGCCGTTGGTGTTCCAGTTGCCGGAGGGCGGCCAAATATTGCTTCGTATAATTTGTTCTGGTCCCTGGTAGCATGTTTATCATAAGCTTTTGAATTGGCTTCGTAGACCGACTTTCCCCATCGGTCTGTCAGTTCCTTTTCACTCACACCCACCATTCTTAAAGCATTGATAAGAGGTATGTTCTTGGAGCCATACCCCATGGTGAATGTTTTCTTCTCAGGGTTGAAATTGATTTTGAAATTATTGTTAAATCCTCGCTCAAAATCGACGGTCTTATCAACATTGAAGAAAGAGCTTATCTCACCATTGGTCTGTCGCTTTGTGTATACGCCGGGCTTCAACCTGGATTGTTTTGTAAACTGGTACTCATTACCCTTAACGAGAAATGTGCCGCGGTCTGTAATTTTTGGAATGTTAGTAACTTTAATATTTGGAACCCGGTCAACAACCTTTCCGGTAGTTTTGTCAACAAACTCAAGGTCTGCCCGTAAATCGTTTCCCCATATCTGGCCTTTATTCCTGACCGACTGTTGAGCAGAGATGTCTTTATTGTTGTGCTTTCTATCTACCCAGATTTTGTTGACCTTCAGCTTAACTTCATCATCTTCAACGGACTCAAGTATTCTTTGTACAGTGCCAGAAACTGTCGTATTCATCAACACGTTGCTGCGAGCGTCAGCATCCATCTTTGACAGCTTCTGCAAAACCTTCTGTTTAGAATCTGGCATGGCGCTTCTCTGATAAATTGAAAAAAGGGTGTCATAATAAATATAGCATTAATGTACTATTATAGCAAATCACTAAATGTGATTATTTTAAAAAAGTTGGTATACCAATAATAGAAGAGTTTTTAACCAAAATTTTTATTTCCCCACCTCAACATTAAAAAAAAGGAGTTACTTAAGATGGAGTGTTATAGCCTCATTCACCAAGAGCTGAAGAAAGGACTGCAATTAACCGACGGAAGCCACGTATTTTTCGGGGCCAGCGGGGAATCATGCAAAGGGTTTAAATTGTTTTATGACGAAGACAACCCACCACTCATCAAGGATGGAGTAGTTTACGACGCATTCTGCACAATTGATCAAATGTCAGAAAAGCCAAAATTAATCAAGGCCGATCGGAAAAGTCCGACGGTATTATTGCGAATCTTAACAATCGCTGACACTAAGCGACAGGTCAGCAAAGTAAAAGGCAAATGGTTCCAGACCGGCCACAAACAAGAGGCAATTTGTACCGGTTATGGATACAAAAAAAGCTGGGTTGATAGCCTAATCACACTCAGGTCAGGTAACTCCGCTATCGTAACCATGGAAGGTGGCGGTAAGCTTGTGGTCCTTAATTTTGAAGGACGAATTGTAAATGCTGTAATTCAGCAACAGCATTTCTTTGAACACAGGCACTACCCAAGTAAGAGACAGAGGCGTAAAGAGTATGTCCAGAAAGAAAAAGCTTTAGAAGAGGCGCCATCAGAAAATGCTCCTGTAGTTGTTCAATAAATTGGAGGTGGTGAATATGTTCGCTTACTGGATATTAATAAAACGTATTACTGGTAAGTAAGCAACGAATTGGAGGGTCTTCGGACCCTCTTTTTTTTTAACTAAGGAGAATTATGGAACATTTTAAACACATTCCAAAAATGAGCAACCCGTCGATAATTGTAACGACTGCGTTCCAAATGACTATCGATGAGTGGAAACTTGTTTATAATACCGTGAACATAGTTGCCAAAAAGCTGACTGAAAAGGTCAAGCTTCCAATTATTGTGACTTTACAGGACTTACTGGACAACCCGCATAAATGCACCAGGAAAGAGCATGAACTCGTTGAGTTTGATGGCGCTGAAAAACCGTGTATGATTTGCGTACATTGTCTGCAAAAATTTGCGAAAGCTGACTTAAACGATGAAACTAAAAACCATTTCTTTTCAAAATTGAAGGAGGATGATGAAAAAAAGTAGTTTAGTTATTATCATCATTCCTGAGAATGATATTAGTGACGAAACGATGGATCAAGTCGGAGATTTAATGGCGAACCATATCGTACCATTGGTATCCGAGAAAACAGGGATAGGGCTTCTTACTGACTGTGTTAATGACTTCAACCTGCATGGCTTGCTTAAGCGTGAAAAATGTGAACATATATTTACAATTGATGATACTGGAGATTTTGTTCAGTGCATCGTTGGTACGTGTGGCGCACAGTTTCCGTTGGAGGAGTTATAATGGCTAAAATAAAACGGAATAGTCAGGCTATACGGTGGTGCAAGGCTCATAAAATGACAATCAGTTTTGATAACTGGAGGGACAAGGTTCCTGGAGGAGTTCAATATCTTGAGGCAGGGGTAACATGCCGATTAAGCGCAACTGACTCTGAAAGGGCAGAGGAATATCCTATGGTGTATGGTAGGAATTTAATAGATTGCGTTAATGATATTATTAATCAAATGGAGGTGAAAAAGAGAATCAATGAGCGCTTACATAGTTGATATCGAAGCAGATGGCCCAATACCGGGAGACTACAGCATGATAGAGATAGGTGCTGTAAAATTAACAGCTAAGCTGGATGTGACATTTCGAATTCAGATGAGACCAATATCTCATCATTTTGTGCAAGAGGCGTTGAATGTCACAGGCTATTCAAGACGGAACACTTTTGCCTTTGAGCACTCTGCTTGTGATGGCATTGGAATGTTCATTGATTGGGTGAACAATACCAACACACCTAATACAAGGCCCATGTTCTTTTCAGACAATAACGGGTTTGACTATATGTTCGTGCATTGGTATTGCATGCACTTTTACGGTGAAGACCCGTTTGGGCATACATCTCGCAACCTTCAGGACATTTTCCGGGGCCAAAAGAACGATTTTCGAAATAGAGAATTTAAGAAGCTCCGGAAGACACCTCACGATCATAACCCGGTTCACGATGCACAAGGGAATGCGGAAGTGCTCATACACATGATACAACATATGGGACTAAAGGGTCTAAAGGTAGAATAATCTCTACATGTTGTGGTCTACTTTTTACATATTGTATTTGACTTTCTCGCTCCAAAGCTGTAGATTGTTAATTACCAAGTTTATTAATTTTTTCCATGAAAGGGTGGCTCATGCAGGGCAATCACGTTCATACTCACAAATTAGCAAATGGCATCGACCTGATGATGCGCGAGATTCCAGGCTTCGGAGACAGGTCCGAAGTAGGCCTATTTATTGGCGAAAAATGTATTGGAAGTTTCATCGTAGATAAGATGAGAAGCAACAACATAATGGTCAAGCCTACCATGATGCGAACTATTAAGTTGTCAGATGGAAAGGCTGAAGAGATTGTTGAAGAAGAAGAGAAAAAAGATTCACCGTCTTTAACAGATATAGCCAGCGAAGAAAACAAAACGCCGTAAATAACTATTAAAGGGCTCCTGCCGAAACAGCAAGAGCCCTTTACATTTCTGTCCATTTTTGTCTCAAAAAAGGAGGAACATTGTCCAACAATAAATATAAGTTAAAAAAGGCAGATTTGAAAATTTTATTTGCAACTGCCGAAATGCTGATGTCGGGCGATTATCACGAGATATATAAACGCCTCGGATGGTATCAGGACGCGAACAAAAACTTCCGCTGTATCAACGCTGGAGCGCATTCTCAGGGGGTCGATTCACACGCCTCCATGTCAGTAAACAACGACACTGGGCAGTACTATTGCCATACATGCGGAGAGAAGGGGAACTTCCAGAAATACTGGACTGAATATCTTAAAGGAACAAGCCAGTGGGGTGATCACTACTCCGATTTTCTTATTGACTTTCTCAGTATTAACGAGTCACAAACCGGTATACGGTTCTCAACCACATTTAATGACGGTGAGGATGAATGGAATCAGCAGTTATATGAGCTGTATTCAAAATGCCAGAAAAAGCATAAAACAGCCAAGGGTAAGCCGTTTGTTCTTTCAGAACAGCTTGCACAGGAAGCGAAGGCTGTCTCATCACTTCCGATGGAAGAACTGGATGGATACGTCAACAATCTCTTGAACGACCCTGACAGGCTCTCCTACCTGTATGATAAAAGGCGTATCGATGAGGATATGGTCAGGAACTTCCGCATCGGCCTGGATGGCCGGCGCAGGTATATTTTCCCAATGATACACGCTGACGGCGACCTGATAAATCTGAAGGTGTATGATCCCTTCAATACGAATAGAGCCTTTAAATGGCTGTTCCTGCACAAGGGCCGGGAGATACTCCCATCGCCCATGAACAACTTCACCAAGAGCCAGATTATGTTCTTCGGCGGTGAGCCGGACATGTACTGCGGCATCGCCCACGGCATCGAAGGTGCTGTGACTATGGGTGCCGAGCGTAATACCGACGTCGTTAAGGTGTTCGGTGAGAAAAAAGCGCGACAGCTGTTTACCGACAAAGAGATTATCATATGCCTGGACTCCGATGAAACCGGTATTGCCGGGGCGAAGAAGCTTGCCAAGTCACTGTATCCTTACGCAAAACAGATTAAGATTGTCAACCTCGATAAATCTAAGGACAACCCGTTCGGGCTTGACCCGGAGAAGATGGTGGAGGTTACCAACGCCAAGGGTAACAAGAAGATGAAACGTGCGGAGAAGGACTTCACTGATTTTATGGAGAAGAATGGATTCGACGAACTCGCTACTCAGAGGTTTCTTTCTCTTGTTAAGAACACTCCGGTTTATACTGAAAATGTAGAACGTGTCAAAACAGAGCTATACAAGGTTACTCTTCAGGAGTCGAGGCTGCCGAGGTATTCGTCACATGATGACAGCAAAATTCTTGAAATGGTTGCGTCTGTTGGTGACTTTATTGACGCAGCATATCTTTATCCGGAAGAGCTGTCTATGAGCTGTAAACATACTGGGTGCCCTTCAAGTACATTGTACGCATCGTGTAAGAAGTGTGTGCTGCCAAGCTTTCCAGAATTTAGAGAGTCTCCTGAGATAGAGTTTGTGTTGGTAAATGGCAATATACCAAAAGAGCATTATAACAATCTCGGGTGTATTAAAATAAACACCCACGACATTCTGAGTATGATAGAAGTGTCTGACGATAAGCGTGATATGTACATTAAAAAGCTGGCCGGAATAAATCCGAGTTGTAACTTTGTCAGCATTACCAACAAAACATTTGAAAAGCTGTTACGTGTACGCTTGACAAGGGATGTGTCTGAGTATGGAGAGGGTATCTTGAGTAAGGCTATGGAAAGCTCTGCTATAGAAATGGACGCTTACATTGTTGGAGATATGGACGTTTACCCGAACAGGTCGTATAAATTCAAAGGCGTTCAAACACGGGCGCCAAACGATTCCAGGGCTGTGCTTTTTGCCCATAAAGCTGAACCAATAGCAACCTCGACCGAAAATTTTGTAATGGACCAGGAAACACATGACATATTGAAAGTGTTCAGACCAAAAGAAGGTGAGACTGTTGAGCAGGCTCTTGAACGCAGATATGATATATTTGCCCAGGCAGCCGGTGTCAATGGAAGGAGGGAGATGTTTCTTCTTAACGACCTGGCATTCTTCTCACAGCTCGAATTGGATAACAAGACCCTGTTCCCTTCTCTTAAAAGAGGATGGGTTGAAGTATTAATAGGCGGGGAATCACGATGTTGTAAAACTATGATAAGTCAATTCCTAATGAATCACTATAAGGTTGGAGACCTGATTGCCGGTTCGAGCGCTGTTACCAGGGCAGGGCTATTGGGTGGTATAAAATATACCAAGAATAAACCGGTTGTTTCATGGGGGAAGATGGTTATGAATGATGGCGGCGTAGTCGTTATCGATGAATTAAGTAATATAAATCAGGACGCGCTGAATGGGATAACATCTCTTCGTTCTTCTGGAATAGCTGATGTAACCACTGTGGCTGGTTGCAAGAAGGCTCCTGCACGGGTAAGGAAGATTTTCCTATCAAACCCCCGGGCATGGACGTCTGATAAAGCTGCGTCGTTCGGTAACGGGGTCAGGTTTCTAAAACACCTTTGCTTTAAGGATGAGATCCTTTCGCGGTTCGATGTAGCATGGATTGTGAAGCAGAGCGATATAAAAGACGACTCGTTCACGCCGATATATACTCCGCTGCTCACCGAGTTTACGGAGTTTCAATCAAGGTACCTTCTGATGTGGACGCACTCACGCTCTCCAAAAGAAGTGGTCTATGAAGAGGGTATAGAAAAATATATCAACTCTTGCCAGAAAAAATTGCTGAATAAGTTCCACACCAACACCCAGCTTATTAACCATGAAACACGGCTCAAGCTGACGAGGATGGGGACTTCTGTAGCAGCAATGATGTACTCTACACCAGATGATGACTGGAATAAGGTATTAGTAAAAAAGGAACACATTGAATTTGTAATGAATTTATTAATTAAGCTGTACTGCCATCCAAATATGCAGCTTGACATATATTCGGAGCAGCAGAAGGATTTGGAATCTCTTGGCGATATGAGGTTTATGGAAAATATCATCAAGTATATCAACCCCAGGTCTTTATTGCTGGAAGAAGAGTTTACGGACAAATCTTTACAGCAACTGTTCTGTGATTATTTACAAAGGGTGTATGACCGCGAACTATTAATGGTCGATGCGTCAAACGATGATTTTAAGTCGACAGGGATGCCTGTAAACATCGGAACTCAAAAACTTATTAACACTTTAATCATAAGGAGGTGCCTTGTCAGGGCCAAGTCGACTTATCGTAAAACACCAGCATTTAATGAGTGGTTGTCTGACATGGTAGCAAACAAAGATGAAAGAGAACTCTCGGATATACTCGAAATTACACAGCATGAATCGGATGCTGATGTCATTAAGAAACTCGAAGACCATTTGTCGAGTGACGAACATTCTGATGCACAAGAAGCGGGTTGATTGGGACAGTCTTGATGCAAAGTACACCCAGGAATGTTTGGAATACTTTATCGAAATGAAATGGTGCAAACGTATAAAAAATTCGTCAGTACAGTATAAGCACCTCCTTAAGGTGTTTAACCGTGTCAACGACGATAGAGAAAAAATATTGGACATGTTTTTAGACAACGACCCTGAATTATTGCAGTTTATGTACCTGCATTCAATATTCCGCGTCAATCCTAAAAAGGATTGGTTGGAGCGTTATATGATGAATAAGCTGCAGTTGTCTGAGAAGGCTGTCGATAAATTAATTCACCCTGAACCGATACCGCAGGATATACTTGATAAATTCAAGTGCTTTAATCCTGTGCAGGTATCATTTGAAATGCACCCGATTACAATTGAATACGGGATGTGGAATCGTGACTACAATAATCGAATAGTTGAACCTGTACACATTACTTATTTAGACTGGGAGTTCGACGTTGTAACGCCCGGTGATGTCAGAGCAGCTCTTGCCGAATATGACAACATCGACAGTGTTGTGGAGCATGACGACGACCCTAATTGGGCAGATGACCTCCCTTTCTAATGTGATTTTGAATATGTTTTATGTAATAACTATTATGTACATATTAACTTTCAGGAGGTAACTGATGAGTGGTGAGAATCTGGTAAAGGATTTTCTAAACGAACAGACGAGCCAAGAGGCTCAAAGCTCTATGGATAACGCAAGTTCCCATGAGAGGCTATATGTAGGAGTTTCCGGAACATACCGGATGAAAGTAGACACCTTTGGCTATGTCAAGGACAATGAGGCAAAACAGTTTCCTTGTTTTGACAAAAGCTCTCAGAAGGGTGTACTGCAACTTGTTGTACCCTTACGGGTCGTTGACGGAACGCCGCTTGTGCCGAAAGGCTCGTTGATGTTCTTCAACATTAATATGGCACCAGCTCCCGGTGCGAAGAAAGAAACTATACAGACCATGGCCAGGATGGCGAAGCCGAAACTGGTTGCTATGCTTGGCCATGAAGAAATCCGTATGGAGCCGCAATGGCTCGTAGAAAACCTGACTCCCGAATTCAAGCGTGAGGGCGAAAGCATGACGCTTGTAAGAGACCACAACATGAAGAAGGAGGTCATGGTTAAGGTTGTAGATGACTGGTACAACAATCAGCCGAAATTGCGGGTTGATACAATTGTGCCAGCAGCGGCAAATGACAAGTCAGTGTCAAATGAACCAAAGAAAGAACCTGAAGCAAAAGAGTCAGACCCGTCTGACCTCGATTACAGCACAGCCGTTAATGAAACTGGCAACATTGATGCTGAAGAGATGGCTAATAAAGCTGTCGCTGAAGGAGAAAAGGCATCGCAGGAGACTCCTGGACTCGACTCTAAAACAGAAGATTTTTAACTCTTTTGTGAAGGAGGAATAATGATAAAAGGATTAACTCACGACGATGCTGGCGTTCCTCATATGATAATAAAATATAGAGGAAAGATTTCAACAGGGTATGCACCAAACGAAGGCCCTAATAAAAAGAATGCGCCCAAAGCTGCTGGTTTCTTCCGTATGTTGAAGGAAGTTACCCAGACAAAAAGGGTTGGAAGTTCACAAGAGCAGGTCGTTATAAAAGACTGGGTTCTAAATGAAACAGTTCAAAAAGCGCTTGAAACAACTCTTGACAGCAAAACGCCGCGGCGGGTTGAAATTGTCAGCTTGTACCAAACACCTCAAGAGATGTGGGAAAGTAAGCTGGCTATGTATTCATCTTCTGAAGGCCTTTTGTGTCAGAGCCAAGGCTTGAATGATACGGCTAAGTTTTTGAAATTCACTCCTGATGGAGACCGTGAATGGACAGAAAGAAAATGTCTTTATAAGGATTGTCCTGATTTTCAATCTAAGAAGTGTAAAGAGATTGGATTTATGAAGTGCTTTCCGGTTATTGACATGACACCAAATCCATACAGGTTTGAGACACGATCGATTAATACCATTTTGGGTATTGAATCTTCTATCTCTCAATTATGGAACCTGTTGCGCGTTGCACATTCCATAAAAGAACGAGAGGCGAACAAATCGTTAAAATTTGATGGCTTTTTTGGAGCCAAGTTATACTTAATTCATAAAAAGATTAAATCCGGAGGAAGGGATGTTTTCATAACAGACCTGATACCTACACCGGATTTCATACAGCTCGTAATGGAGCCTATTAAGCGTGGATTAAAATTCCAGGTCGACCAAGCCAGAATAGAAGGCGGTGGCGGTACTGGGTCAATGCTTGATATAGGCGACCTTGAGCAAAAGTTGCTGGAAGTAAATCCAGACGAGGAAGCTGTACCGCTTGACCAGCAGGATGAGAAATCAATTGCAGAAAATTTTGCTACCGATGCTGACAAGCCACAGCAAGAAGTAACTGAATCAGCCCAGAAGAAGGGCTCAGAAACATTATTAGATAAAGAAGGAAATTAAAGTACACGGGGATAAGCTGAAGCTTCTTCAGTGTTACCAAATAAAAGCAGATCGCAAATATTGGCGCAAACCACACATCCGGAGCTACGCCTCCAGGAGGGTTGGACGGCGCCAATATAGAAGCCCTTCCATCAATTCCGGCTGGAGCCGGATTGATGTTTGCGCTTCTCTTGGCGCCCACCACCCCCTTGGAGGCGATGCGCCAGATGTACGGTTTGCTGATATTGGCTAATAAACGGATGCCATTTACACCACGCTTCGTTGACTTTATGTCTTTGTCGCTAACATCGGCAGCACCGCCGGCTGCGCCCGCTAAGCTGCAGATGTTACGACCAGACAATCAGTCACTCAGCCAGGAGTAAATGGATGCGTTATTTCAATCTTTAGCATGTACTTAATTTATACATTTTATACAAGAGAAAGGCTGGTGTTTCACCGGCAATACTAAGCAAAGGTAAGGCGCTGCGGCACCGGAAACTGGGAGTGATGAGCTCTGGGTTCGAGATGATTCCATATCATCAGGACCCAAGCGTCCAGGTTCGCCGGTTGACCCGCTGCACCTGGAAGCTGGGTCCTGATGACTTGGCTCATCTCGAACCCAGAGCTCATCAGGAGAGTTTCCGGGCCTTCGCTTGTTCCTTCGATTATGAAACAGCGACGAGATCACACAGGTGACCGGACTGGCAATGGCGTTGGCCATAGCCAGACCGGTAACCTGAGATCACGTCGATGTTTCAGTAATAGAAGGATATTTCAATCTTTAGTTGTATTAACATAAGTTCTAAACCTACTGTTTCGGTAGGGTGTTAGACGGAAAAAACGCTATGCCCGGCCCCTTCCGGGCAGCAAGAATCTTGCTGCCCGTCGGGTGGTGGCCCACGCCATGGGCCCGGGAGAACTCCTCCGAGGGTTCCGGAGTCACTGCGTTTTTCCGGAACAATCGGAGGTGTTATCCAGGGCCCATGGCTCGTGGCCACCACCGGTTAATCTATCTTAAGTTATGTTGTGCGAGTCGCTTAATTGTGATGTTTCGTCACAGCCATTAATTTGGTGTTAAGCGCAAGACGTGTTACGGCGCCCGGGGTTCCAGGTCCGTTACGCATTCTTTACTCTTCCTCTACTCTTCAGAAAAAGGGCTTTTTCAGAAGAGTTTCGGAAAAGACGAGGAAAGAATGCTGCAGGACCATTCCACCCCTACACGCCGTCAACGTGCTTGCGAACTTATCGATTTAGTCGCACAAAAAGGGGGCGGTAAAACGCCTCTTTTTTTTAAATACGGAGATTAAATGATAGTAGAAGTAACAAATAAACTTATAATCAATTATCGCGCAGCAACACGAGTCGGTGGACTGAAAGCCTGGTGTGAGCTTCCATACCCAGGACACCCGAAGGGGTGCCCTAATTATCCTAATAAATGCTGCTTTCCAAAAGTGGGTGAATATTATGATTTAACCAAGCCACACTGGTTTGCTATTGTTGAATTTAATATTGGCGAATTCGCCGACAAAATGAAAAAGAAGCACCCAGAGTGGTCAGAGCGTCAATGCAGGTGCGTGTTATACTGGCAGAATGGTGTCAGGAGCCAACTTGACGTTAAGTGTAAAAGTTTTATTGGAAATAAGGATTTAATCTACCATAAGATACCGGAGGCGATGGGTGTCAACGTTATGCTCACGATGCGCAAAAACCTTAAACTGGACATTGCTATAAAACCGGTCCATATGGTTCGTAAGATTGCATTAATCGGGTCTCCCGGCCCACACCATGATAAGGAGTTGCGATGGGAACGAGCAAAGACGGAACGCGGAGAGTCACATTAGAAGCCACCTTCAGTATGATTGTAAAAGTCAATAAAAACGTTGACCTCAAGCAAATGCTTGAAAACGATACTGAGTGGCTTGGCGAGCCAACCAACGCAGACGGTTGCGTTATGGCTATGCATTTTAAAGATGCGCAAATAGTTAAAAACGGCTCCAAAGAGCCGATATAATCAAGTTATTTAAGATAAAAAACTGTAATCACTGATATGGGAGATTTATTTTGGTATATAAGACTTTTATTAGGATGGTGTTTCGCCATTGTAATTTATTAATTAACTTGATTCTCAATTTCAAACCTCAGTTGCTCGGCCCTCCTCGCACCATTCCGCTCTATTAGCGGGATGTGCCATCCGCTATCCGAGCGGATAGGTGCCAGCGGGCCTATGCAACAACGGTTTAAATTGTCATTGTCAAATTAGTTATATACCATCAAAGGAGGGATTTTGGTAAAAGAGATTCCGAAAATAGAAGACCCATGGGTGGCACGTTACGATAAATTAATAGAGACGCTTAAAGGTATTGGAATGCCCGATAAAATATTTGTGGACCCTGAATGGGTGAAGATAAGGCAGCATATTAAATATTATATCAATGGGTTGAGTCCTGACCGAATTACCGACATATTTAAACTCTTTGACCAGGTACACGGATGGAGGTAGAATGGTCACTTTTTTAATAATTGCAGCAATAACAGGATGGGTGGCAACAGCAATAGCATTATATGTGCCCCGCGAAAAGCTTAAAGAGGCAAATCGTGATATAGAAACGCTGAACCAGGCAAATTATAAATTGAATGAAAAGATTGGCCAGAAAACATGCGCTATAGCACAATTATTTATCATGCTCGAGAGGGTGAGCGAAGAAAGGGCGATGTATCGTAAGCGTGCAATCGATGTGGAAGACGCTGTCGAAAAAAGTTTCGGCATCGCAATACGAAAGGAAGTCACTGAAGTAAAAGTAGAATTTAACAAAGTGGAGATGGTGGTTTTACTCTCCGGAATTTATAAATTATTAAAAGGTGTCAAAAGTGTTGATGATGCCAAGTTTTATACAAACCTAATTGAAAGAGTACAGAGCACTATTGACAAAATGCCTGAAGACAAAGTAGAAGGAGAACCAAAAAAGTAAATGGCAAAATACGATTACGTTTGCGTTGATGTAGAGACCACAGGACTGAATCATCAGAACGATGAAGTCATTGAGGTGACGGCTATTGAGTTTAATCTCAAAGGAGAGATTGGGGAAGTAATCACCCAGCTCTGCAAGCCAATGCTCGGCATGGTACCGCCGGAGGTGACAAAGATTAATAATATCACCTGGGACATGGTCAAGAATTGCCCATACTTTCTTAAAGATGGAATTCGTGAAAAAATAGCAGCGTTCTTCGGAAGAAGAACTGTTGTCGGCCACAATATTGATGGCTTTGATATTAAATTTCTTCGCATTAACACCAAAGCCACCGCAGACACTTTATTGATGTGCAGGAAGCGCTGGCGTGGTGGGAATAAGCTCAAGACAGCTTGCCAAAGGCTCGGGATAGAGTGGGACGATAAACAGGCCCACAGGTCGGAATACGACGTCATGAAGTGTATTGAGCTTTTTGTCAAATTAAAAGAAATGGATGAAGAAGAGGCTGAGCGTAAGGCTACTGCACCATTGTTTGCACAGAGGCCTGATGATAAAGTTAAAACAGCCGCCCATCAAATTGGAGTTATACCAACAGATGGAGACAAGCAGGTATTTGCCACCCAGGCATATTCCTTTTCAAGAATAAACCTATTTCACCAGTGCAGGTTCAAATGGTATATGCAGTATATCAAAAAAGCCAAGCAGCCCGATGTTGACTATCTGACTACTGGAAAGATATGTCATAAGGTGGCTGAGTGGTCAGGGCAGTGGTGTTATCGGGAACTGATTGCTAATAAAATGGCGGCCTATGGTCGCATCAAAAAGTTGGAGGTGTTTCCCGAACTCAGGGGAGAGGCTTCTAAAGATTTAAAAGTGGAGCTTGAGTCAATAACTTTTAAACATGTTGGCAGGTTCTTTTACCGGCACCCCAACAGGATAAAAGAGTATTTCAATGGGCTGGAAGGTCTTGCTGCATTGATATATGAGCTTGACAAGGTTGTGCCTGCCGACAGTTATGAAAACCCGTCAATTCCTGATATGGAATCGTACAACGAAATTATCAATGCTGCAATAACCAGCGTAAGATGTAGCGACCCTGCGATTATTAAAGACGTTCGCTTTATTATGGATAAATTTTATCAGACCAAAGATTTTTCGCTGGTTCCTGGTGATATAATACTTACCGAAAAGCGCCTTGCCTTTGATAAAGACTGGAAGTTGCTGGCAGATTTCTTTTCCAATAAAGCCTTCTTTAGAGGCGTGCTTGATGTTATTGGGTACATGAAGGATTGTATTGTTATCACTGATTACAAAACATCCAGAAAGCTGATGACAGTTCAGCAGTTGAGAGAAGATATACAGATGAAGATATATATCCTGTTGATATTTTACTTCATGCCGAGAGAAAGCTATAATCGTATTATTGTCAGGATAGAGTTTCTGAGGTTCGGTAAAACAGTTGAGTATGAGGTCACTGATATAAAATCGATTGTCGATGAGGCGCTTCAGTGGATCCACGACTCAATTAGGTTGATTGAATCAGAAATGCTTAAAACCGGTGGTAATGCTTTTGAGCCTGAACGTAACGAATTCTGCCACACCTGTTTTCTCGGTGATGAGGGTAGATGCCCGTTGTTTGACAAGAGATTTATTAACAATATCGATGACCCTGAACGGTTCGTGGTTACTGATATAGAGGATTGTCAGATGGCATGGAAACGTGTTGAGGCTAATAAGGCTGAAAATAAAAGGCTCACAAACCAATGCAAGGTTTTCATTAACGGGTGTGCCGACCCGGTTCACATTGATGTGCATGCAAAGCTTGATTATTATATCAAGGAGCACAGAGAGTATTTCCCTCTTAAATCAATGCAATTCCTTTTAAAGAAGGGTCTCAAAGTTGAGGATTTTATTAACTTCTTCAGCTTAACAGACGCATCCATGAAAGCTCTGATTGAGAAAAAGAAGCTTGAGTTTAATGAAGATGAGCTTGACTCTATATCGAAGAAAAAGACAAAATCACAGTTTGATGCTTTTACTGAGAAAGAAGCGAAGAATGGTAATTACCTGAACGCATAACCTTTTAAGTGAACACTCCCCGAGGTGTTTCACTTAAAAAGGGAGGTATATGCGTAAGGCCATTGTTATCGTTATCATTACTGGATCAGCAACAGCATCAATTATACGAAGCATTAAAACTATAATAATTGATGAAACTAACAAAAGGATACACCAAATAGCCGAATGGTGGAAGCGTCGTAAATAATGTTTTCACCATTCTCTTTTTTAAAGGGGTGCTATGAATGTTTTTACTATCCAAAAGAAAAATATTGTCATCGATGATGATGAGATTTATCAACGTATCGTAGAAGGAAATATTGAGTATGTACATTTCTTTCTTGTTGATGATACGGGTGGTACAAACCTAATAGCCAAACCACCCGGAGGAGACGAATTAACGTTAGGAAAATATTATAAGAAAGTCCAGTTCGACGCCGGTAAGGTATTGATAAGGACACCAAAACAATTGACACCGCACGCCGGAAAGAAGGCGTGGTACTATACTGAGCGATTAAACCCTGAACCGGATGAGCTGTTCAGAATAAAACCCGTAAAGTTCAGCCTTGGCAAACGCAGTACAAAATTAGAAAATGAATTTACCCCATATTTTACAGAGGGTAACAATCTGGTGCTGCCACACCACTATCTGAATAAATACGTTAATCATAAAATTATAAATCTAAAAATATCTTTTTTAAGAAGCACGCCGACGATATTATCGAGCGGATATTTATTTGCTTCAATCGTTGACCAGAGTTTTGTTGGTCGCAGAAAAAGGCTTTACTTTCTTGAAAAACGCCGCCATTATATGAGAACGAAGTCTGTAGAACAGTTTATTAAACATCTTGCAATTTATAAGAAGAATATCAATAATTACACCTACGCATGTACTCTGCCATTAGATAGTTGTAAATACGGAATGATAGTCTTTAAGGAGGTAACAGATGGCTGAGAATGACCTAACTGAAATATATATACGATACGCCGAAACCCTTAGTGGTCTCGGGTCATTGGAAAGGGAGCTTCACAATAAGATAAGATTGTTGGAAGAGCTTAAGACTGAGCTTGGCAGCCCTGATGGCGACGGCGGGTATGGTGTTGAAGTCTCGGCACACGCCTTCAAGCAGATATCAGAACGTTTTGAAAAGCTTGCTTTGAAAAACTCTGTTATATATAATGATATATGTAAACCTGAGTCTCGATATGACTCATTACTTTTTTCTTCAAATCTAAAATCATTTATCATTACTCTGCTTGCGAATGCTCGTAAAAAGAACGAATATAAAGAAGAGCCTGCTGCAAATGGCGGCACAGAGTTCAGGTTCACTGTGGATATTAAAAGTTGGAGTGGTGACAAAACCCTTCAATTTGTCGGCATTGTACAGAACAATGTCATAAAGACCGGATTCTTTAACTGGGTATAGGAGGGACTGTGGTTGTCGAAGTTCTTGACAAGAATAACCTTGTCATCGGATGTGATGACAGGGCGCTTCTCGAAACAATGAAAGAACATATGAGCGGAAAAAAGATATTTCGTGTCAACAAAATATCTATTCCGCTCAGATCCGGTACCAAGATATACAGATTTCAAAACTATGGTATCGAATGGGGCAAAGGCGTTAAACAGCTCATTGACCAAGTAGTAGCCAACACGATTAAACGGCGCGAAATTATAAGAAAGATTAAAAGCCAATACGGTCAAGTGATTAAATTTGAATATGATTGCAAAGGCGTCTATGACCCACTTGAGCATCAAAAGATAATGTACAACTGTATAGCATACCCAGATGTCAGCGCTGTTATAGCTGACTGTGGCACATGTAAGACAGGCCCATACCTGTGGGCTATTGACAATAGAATAAAGCGCGGACAAGTAAAAAAAGCGTTGATTATTACAATGTCAGATTTAAAACCAAACGTGCTTGCAGAGATGAAGTTGCAGGTTCCTCATTTAACCGGGGTGATTCTAAAAGGAAAAGCACAGGCTGATAAGGTAATCAATAAAAAGTACACCATTCAAAAGAAAAACATTGATTACGATATATACATAGGAAACTACGAGCAGATGTTCAGCGTCCTGTCTGTGACTCCTGACGACTATTTTGATATGGTTGTTCTTGATGAGGCGCATAGGATAGGAAGCCCCAGCTCAAGGCAGACGAAAGAGATTGTTAAAAAGTTTGAGTTCTGTAAATACAAGCACGTACTTACAGGAACTCTGACGGCTAATAATCTGATGTCATTTTATATGCCGTATCGATTCCTTGGCCCTGACACTGTGCCGTTTGCGAAGTACTGGTCATTCCGGAAAGAATTTATGCATACCGTTGACCCAGATGGTCATATATGGAAGCCGAACCACGGCTCTGTAGAGAAGGTAAGCAAAATAATAGGCAGCATATCAGTGCGATTCAGAAAAGAAGAGTGCCTTGACCTTCCTCCATTAATACGTGAAACGCATACATGTGATATGGAACCAGGTCAGAAAAAGATGTACACCGAAATGAAATCAGACCTTGTCACAATGATTGATAATATGTGCGACCATTGTGACATGAAGGGTAAATGTAATATGAGCTGTTCAGGCACTATTACAGCAAATAACGCACTGGTTCTCACTGAGAAATTAAGACAAATAGCTTCAGGGTTTTATATCAACACTCGTAAGTTTGTTGACGATGACGGAAAGACCAAGACACACAGAAATGTCATCTATCTGAATGAAAATCCAAAGCTGAGATTGTTAATACAAACATTAAACAATATACCCATCGACAGAAAAGTTATTGTTTGGAGCACTTATGTTCCGGCAATATCACTCATAAAAAAGAAAGTTGGCGAGGCGTTCGGCCATGAACGGGTTTTAACGTGTTATGAGAAAGATAACGCCTTCGAACAAATTCAAAGATTTAAAGAAGACCAGTATAACTGGATGATTGGTAACCCTGGGAAAATGGGGCATGGTCACAATATACAATTTAGCAATTACGCTGTATTCTTTAACAACTCGTACTCCTATGTAGATAAAGACCAGGCCGAGGGAAGACAACACAGAAAGGGCCAAACCAGTAGTGTTACCACTATTGAGTTGGCTGTCAGAAAAACTATTGACGAGATTATACTCAAAGCAATTGATAAGAAGGTCGATTTATCACTGACGCTATCTCAATGGTCAAGGATATTGAAGAAACCAGATAGTTTTAAAATATAAATTTTCTATCAAATTACTATTCACGGAGGGCTGCAGCAATGCGGCCCTTTTTTCTTTTAAGAAAGGAGGCCGATTATGGCCAACCACTCAACAAAAACATTAACCCCTAAAATCGTCCTGCAACGCCTGAAAAGAGTAAAGGCAAAAGTTGACAAGGGCAATATAAGGGATTTCTCTAAAATGTGCGAGAAGACTCTGCGCAACGTAACTATGGGACCGATTCTGCGTAAGCACGGCGCGGTTTCAAGAAAGGGTCACGGGAAGCCGTATCATTGGAACGGCCTTGCATTAAATTTAAAGCTTGCCGAGACTATTCTTAATGAAACGCATGCGAAAATCAGGAAGCAAAGAAAAGCGGCCAAGCAAAGCCCGAAAAAGAGCCCAACAACGAAAGAAAATTTCACTGAAATATTAACTGACAAGCACCTTCAGAAAATTGCTGACATGGTTGCCGAAAAATCCGGTGCCGAAAGTCACAGTAACAGCGCATCAGATATGATGTTGCAGGAAATAAACAACAGGCTGAATAAGCAGTACGGTGAAACAATGGAGCTATTCAAAGCCTGTATTAATCAATTGAACACGCTTGATTCAATAGCCAGTCAGCTCGACATGGTAATGAGTGCCGAAGCTGTCGGATAGGAGATTTAAAATCTAATGGCAAAACCTAAAGTTTCACCTGTAAGGCCTAAATTCCCAAAGGAATTGAGGTTTGAAATCCACCGTAGAATTGAGGCAAACCCGGAAATCAGTTCTCGATTGCTACACGATGGTATTGTGCGCAAAGACGCAAGGAATATTATATTCTTATGGAAAAAACCTGTACGCCTAACCATGACTCTTGATGACATGTTGACGGTGTATATGGCTCCAAACGCTAAAGAGGCAGATCGCCTTTTAAAGAAGCTTATCAGAGACAGGTCAGGCGAGTATGAGTTTAGCCCGTCTGTGATTACAAATACAAAGACCTGGCTAAATAAGAACTTTGCATCCAAGGAGGGTAAGCCTGGTGAAGCGGTATATGGAGCATCCGGGCTGGGATATGTCCTTGAAAAGCACATGACACCCAATCGAGCAGTTCGATGGTTGTATCCGCGGATTGCCCAGCAGCGGCATGAAAATATCGCTGCAAATACCTGTGTAAATATTATTGAGCAACATGCTGACTCCCCCGAGCGGCGTAATGTTGCGAAATATTTACGAGCACAGGCAAGCGGTGGAATGCAGTATAAACGTCTGAAGGTAATTCATGATGGCTTGAAGCATCATTATTTGCATAAGAGGACGTAGTAATATTAAGGGGGGATGGGGCGCAAGCCCCTCCTTCCACCTTTTTAAAGGAGGTTCCTTGGCAAACAAAAGATTTACAAGACAGCAAATGGAATATATGATGGATAATTATGGGTCAGACGCCGCAATAGCAAGGCACCTCGGTGTAACCCGACAAAGTGTACAGCAACAAAGAAAAAAGTTAGGAGTACCATCAAGGCTTGAGAGGATACCTGAACGTAATAATTCTGCGATTAAACTGTATGACCAGGGCATGACAGTGCATGATATATCTAAACGCATTGGCCTGTCTCAACAATCAATTAATCGAATTATTAAATCACGGAGGGTAACCGATGGATCTGATAAACAATAACGCAGCGCTGAAGCTGACCCTTGAGGTGGCGGCTGAAGAAGCATTTAGGAGAGACAACGCCCCTCCTTCTATGCTTAATCTGTTAGAAAGAAAAAAGTGGATAGAGCGCAAAATTACGGAATGGGTGGAAGTTGCTCGTAAAAAGTATGAGCCATTAAGGCAATATGTGTCACAGCCGAGTAAAGAAAGTGTCGCAACGGCACATCGATTTTACAGACTTCAGCTGGGTGAGTCTGCCGAGGTTGATAAACACAATAAAATAATCAAAGTTCCTGGCGGATGGATATGGCAATCTCTTAACCAACCGCACAGAAGCATATTTATACCATTCAGTGATGATTCTTATTACTTAATAGAAAGTGGCCAGTAATGGGGTTCAAGCAGCCACGGGACAAAAACGGTAGATACAGAACTTATTACATGCTGATAAAAGCAGCGAAATGGGTGATTGAGACATGGCAAAAAATGAAAAGAAAGTCCAAGATATAATACTGGGCGACTTACGTTCATACGACCAGTATTGCGAAGTGTTCAAAATAATGAAAGCAAGTGACGCCGGTGAGCCCGACATTTTTTTTACGACTTGCCTCACCGGCGCAATTTTTATAGAAGCGAAAAAGAAAAAAGGAGTCGTTAGAAAACTCCAGAAAGTTAAAATAGCCAAATTAAATAGCTGCGGTGTAAATGCTTTTGTGTGCCACTCCATAGAAGAATGGGTGGCGCTCAAGAAGAAGCTTAACTTGACCCGCGATAATGTTATTAAGGCGCACAATGAACAAAATTAATGTTATCACGATATTGATTATGGAATAACTATAATGGTATGGATAATTATTTTTCGAAAGGAAGGTGCATATAGCAAATGAATGATACTTACGGGTTCGTTGAATTATGGATTGCTGAATCAGTCGGCGTTGAGATAATGAACTACCCGTTGGAAAGCGGCAAGACCGTTGCGGCCGTTGACCATGTGGGGTTCAATAAAATAATGAACGTGTTGGCTAAATTGTGGGAGCAATTGAGTAATGCAGCACCACAGTATACGCCTATTATTGTTAACTCAACTGTAATGGATATGAGAACTATTATACATATCTATTGGTCAGATGACGAGATTCTCGATGAAATTACCGGCGAAGATGCAAAAGCAGTTTCACAGTATGAGGCTGTAAAGTCCATGGGGCCAAGTGGCGCACGATTTAATATTGATAATATTAAAGTAAAAATATCTGAAATATTAAACCCACAGCCAAACCAGCCCACACAGGAGGCGGTACAGGCAACTGGAACCGGTGAAGCTGTTCCGGCCGAGGTGGCAGGCGAGGCAGCTCAGCAGGAAAAGAAAGAAGAGCCCAAGAAAAAAGAAGAGCCAAAAATCAGTAAACAGCAGCAGAAAATCGACGAGTTTATTAATATAATTGCTCGTAAAAAAAGCGCTGAAGTGTATGATGATTATACGTGTGAAGGCTTTCATATTTTATCAATTGGCCATTCTATGAATTCAGGTATTAAGCGTGCTGTAGACGATGTCGCCACAACTCTTAAAAGAAATATCGTCATTATTAAGAATTCACTTCTTGCGCATTATGTTATTCATGAAATGAAGAATGATTACAAGCTGGCCCAGGTAGAATATCATACTCTTTTTTTAATCAGTGCTGAATATGCTTCCGGGTTTATTTATAATACCCACAAAAGCATGATATGTTTCGGTCATAATGTTTCAGAACTGTATGCTCCTACAAGCGATGGTGATGACAATTTAAAAATCGAGATGATAAGGAAAGATAAAGACCTGACCGATGAAGAAAAGAATAAGCAGGTTGATGAGATACTTGCTAAGCGTCAGAATACCTCTTTATATAAATATGACGAGGTGTACAAAGACACTGCTACCAATGTGGTATGGGCGCTAAAGGATAGATGTATTGTATACTGTATGGTTGATTTCAGCAAGACGGATTTCTACAAAACTTCTCTTTCTGAGTTTACCAGACGGTATAATCACAGCCTGTCTTATGAAGCGCTTCAGGAAATTGATAATGCATATCTTGAACAGATGCATACTGACAATCGGGAGGACTATGTTAAATTTAGCGTCAGTAACTCCAAAATTATTATTGATGAGCTTAAGAAAAAGCGTGATGAACACCGTAAGAAGTATAAGGAACATCTTGCTAAAGCCATGGAGCATGCGAAGATTTTCCAGAAGTTCCATGAACAGATTTCATACTTCGATGAAAGTAAATTTATGCAGGATGAGCGTGATAAGGCTCAGAGCAATTATGATGAAACTCTTGCGATTGACAAGGTGAGCTCTATTGTGGTGCGTGACAATGTGGTGTATGTTTATACCCATAACATCTATGTTCAGGATGAGCGGACAGACAGATGGCATGACATTGGAACATTCCAGATAGCGATCGGCATGCACAGCAACGAATATGATGTCGGTAAAACTGTCAATATCAAGAACACTAAATATCAGATTGATGCATTTTCTCAGGCAATGCAGGCGCCCCATGTATGGCATGACGGTCACATCTGCCATGGTAATCTTGCGACCGGAATGACTGATGCGTATAAGCGCCGCAATATGTTTGAACTTGTATATCAAATAATACTGTTTCTCAGTGAAGCAAATACAGCCGACAGTGCTGGTGAACAGGTTAACAAATGGCCTGAAGTTGCTGCCGATACCGCGTTGAATGGTAATATGACAGATGACGCCACCAGGTATGAAAAGATTCATAAGCTCGTAGAGGCTGAAAAGAAATTTGACGAACAGTTTGCTAATTTAATTCCAGTGCATACATAGTAAAGGAGGTTTATAACCAAGTGGTCACTATCCACATTAACAAAGAAGTCGGTTATACTGTCGATGCTATACCAGATCGTGTATACGATTTAATTAGAGAAATCGACCAGGGAGCCGATGGCAGTCTTCAATTAAAAGTGTTGCCAGAAGACGAAAGGAGTGCGATCAGATTGTTATCGAACGGGTCGCGCCCAAATCCGGAAACGCCGCTACGCATAAGCAGGCACCGTAATACAACACGGATTTCCTTAAGAGTTATGGAAGAAGATACGCAGGATGAAGATGAGGTGCAGGTGAGACGTTGTGAAGATGCTGATGAGCCAGCTGAAGCTGCTAACCAGGCTGACGCGGCACCAGAAGAGGCTGTACGTGCTGAAGCTGCTGAGATGCCGGTTGAAGAAGCTGATGATGAAGCGCCAGCGCCAGGGGTACCTACTGAAGAGGCGGTTGAGGAAGATGACACCGTTGACCCGCCAGCAGACCTTGCTATTAAGCTTGACTCTGGTATGATTGGCCCGTCCGACATACCTGCTGATATTAAGATTGAGCGTGAATCAGTGTATGCAGCAATTGCACGACTGCTGGAAGACGATTCGACAAACCGCGCAAAACAGCTTCTCGAAACTAAAAATCAGTTTGACAAAATGTTTCGTGAGTTGTTGATAATGAAGCGGAACATCAAGCTGATGGAGCACGATGTCCAGGAGCACCCGATTATCAAGAGTATTATTGATCAGATTGAAGAGGTTAAAAGGCATAAGCTCATTAATGATGTTTACTTTACTGATAAGCAGATTATTATTATCACTGAGCCGCTAATCACCGATGATGAAATTGAAGGTGAAAGGCGTCTTGTTGGCACAATGCGTATCGGTATTGCGTTGAGCGCTTTTTTCTCACCGAAAGCTTTAACAGACGTTGACAGTGTAATTACTATTCACAATTTGACGCATCGGTATAACACCGGGTCACGAATCTGGGAGTGTGGCCATGTGGATTCTAACGGCTCAAAATGTATTGGTAATACATACGACTTTCTGTTTGAGGCGTTCGTTGAACGTAACCTTGAATATATCGCTGAAAGCTTACTCAGATTCCTCACAAGTCCTAATGAATCTGACAGCTGGGGAGCGCATATGAAGAACTGGAAAATAGCTGAAGAGGTTGATCCTTAATGGATTTTAAACCAGATGACAGAAAGGTCACCTACAGGCTGTTTACTCAGGAGAAAAAGGTTGCTCCGAATATTATTTTCAGCGTAACAGCTTTGAAGTGGATTCGTGCGTTAATAGAGGCTCATACTACTGAGGTTGGATTCTACGCCATAATTGATGAGCAGGAGGAATACACTTATTACATCCGTGACATATTCTATCCGAAGCACTGTGCTGCAGATGGTGGAACATGTGAAATATCGCCTGAAGGTGAAACTGAGGTGATGGAGTACCTTTGTGATAAAGGTCGTGAAGAAGAAATACCCTTCATAAGATTCTGGGGGCATTATCATCCCCAGGGTTTTACCACTCCGTCTGGTCAGGATGAAACCCAGGCTTTTGACAGGATGAACTCTACTCAAGCGTATCTGATACGTGCAATCTGTTCAGACAATGAGATATCTATATCATTCTTTGACTATCAGAATCAAATACGCTTTGATAATATAAAATGGACTGTCGAAGAAAATGCGTCCAAAAATGCAATGATACAAAAGCTCGATGATATAAAGGAGCTTGTTACACCTGATTATTCTGAAGACCCGTATGACGTAATTGCAAGGGTCTATTCGATATTTAAACACGATCAGGAAATGGAAGAGATAGAGCAGAAAGTAAAGAAGCTCAAAGAGAAAAACATACCTACACGGCAATATCACTGCCGATCAGGAAGCCATAGTTATCACCATGGTCATCAGCAGGGAAACCTGTTTGACTATAGCGGAAGCACCAACGTTACTACTACAAAAGTTAATAAGAAACAAGAGGATGATGACAGCTCAGACAGTATTCTTAGTGAAGCTGAAATCGCCACTTTAATGACTGACGTTGAGAAGCAGATTGAGGAATTTGAAACACAATCTGGATCCGGAGGATAATATGGATTATATAAGACAAATAGATTTGCTTGACCCGAAGCAAATTAAAAATAAATCAATTGCACTGGTTGGGGCCGGTGCAACCGGAAGCTACGTTGCTTTTATATTAGCACAATTAGGATGGGGAAATTCCCCGCACGGACAGGGAACTTTAAAAGTATTTGATGGTGACAAAGTAGAGGAGCATAATCTGGCAAACCAGATTTATGAACCTTCGCATATTGGAATGCCAAAAGTAGAAGCTCTTAAAGAAGTGATTCTTCGAAAATGCGGCTTTGAAATTGAAGTGCACAATGAGTATATTACTGATCAACAGAGTGTGCGCTCGACATATGTGTTTCTGCTTACAGATACCATGAAATCTCGTGAGGAGATTTTTGATAAATGCTTAAAGTTTTCCTTTGATACAGACCTCGTCATAGAAACGAGGATGGGATTGCGAGACGGTCGGGTCTACGCATTCAATCCTCATGACGGTGAACAAGCAGAAGAATGGAAAAAAACTTTATATTCCGATGAAGAAGCAGATAGTAGTGCATGTGGCGCGAGCGCGTCAATTATTACGACCGTGACATTTTTGGCCAGTATGGCATGTGGGAGGGTTGTACAGCATTTTAATGCGCACTACGGGGCTGACAGTGAAAAATCTGAACAGTCCAAGATATGGAATGAGGTTCATTTTTCCCTTTACCCTGATAGTTTCTACTACAGGAACTTCAACGAGGACATAGAGCCTCAATTCATACAACAACCTTAATTAACGACATTAATTACAACAAAAGAAAGGAAATCATATAGTCGTGGTTTGTTGTAAGCTTATCAAAATGGGCTCGGATGTACAGGAAGTTGAGATATCCGATGACCCTACCGTACAGGGATTGTTCGACGCCTGTGGTGAGGAATTTCCCGATGACTGTAAAGTCACCAGGCGCGGAGAGGATGTAGATCCGGATACAGAACTTGAAGATGGCGATAAGGTATTCGTCGGTAAAAAAGTAAAAGGAAACCAGGACGGTGACCCGTTTGAGGTAAAACTCATCAAGATGGGTTCCGGTGGTGGAATAAAATCGATGGGCGCCGAAGAAGGTATGACGATCAAGGATGTTATTGACCAGATGCCTGAAGATGAGCGCAAAGCGTATTATAAAGCGGATGGTTCTCCTGCTTATGAGTATCGTATTAATCATATCAAGCAGGATGAGGATTTCGTGTTAAAAAAGCCGGCGGGCGACAGGGCCGTGAACATAATTCTGTCGCAAAAGGTAAAAGGTAACAGATGGTAGCGTTATCATAAAGGGAGGGGAGCTATTCCCCTCCTATCATTTTAACAGAAAGGAGCGTATATTAGACATGAAAACTTTACGTGTTTTTCAGCGCGTAAACGAAACTGGTGAGGTCCAGGTTGATTTAATTCCAGTGCATCGGATTGATTCTTTAAGGTGCACATATATCCCGAGAAAAGAATCGGGGGACAATGAAAAAGTAGAAAAAACTAATGAAAATAATCTAAACAAAACACTATCCATTATAACGCACTCGGGTACAGAATATTATATTGACTGTAATGGAAGCGAAAGGTTTACGATTTATGATGAAAATGAAAAGGAGTATTTTAGTGGTAATTCTCTTGAAGAATTGTCATTCAAGTTCGTAAAACACTCCTTGCGACAGGAAGAGGCAGATACGGCACACGTATCTAAAGCACACACCTAATTTTTTTAGAGTGCTGCCCCCGTTGGGGGGCGTGTTTTTAGCTACCAGTGCCGAGCGTTATTTTGATATTATATTTGTAATTACAACATTGATATCTTTATTTTCTAAATAAAGAATTTTCATCTAAAATCAGTGTCACCTACTCCAGTGGTGAGCCGCGGAGAAGCAGAGCTCAACGAAATCACGGTTTTAGAGGAACCGAGACGTAGGGATGGGCGCATTGTGTCAGTACATTGCGCCCATTTTTTTTAGTTATTATTCTCAGTAATCTGGTATAATTATAACAGGGTTGGTAGCCTTAGTCAGTAATGGTATAAGGTACACATCGAATGAAACGCAAAGTAGTGAAAGCATTGAAGGAACAACGGAAATAGGAAGCATGGAAGGAGCAACAGAAGTAGAGTAACGAAACGCAAAGTAGAAGAGATGTGCCCAACTCTTTTTTTTTAGCTATCACGCACAAACCCGATCATCAGACCGGGCTCGGCGGACTATGAGGTGAGGGTTTTGGGTGGCTCTTACCCCACAGTCTATATCGGTGCTTTATCTGATACCGGTGGCCTTGCTTCGGGCAGCGGCTTATTGTATGAGCCTTTGTTTACAGATGATGAATCTGGCCCAAGCTCAGCGATATTCGGAGGAGTTTCGGAATGAGTCTCGCCCTGCATATATGATGGTAGCTCGCCTGGTGTGTACTGCTGTGCCGTTTCAATATTTGGCGTCAGATCAGCTTCAATAAGATTCATTTCCTTCAGATTGTTATACACCACCGCATATGCTTCAGGCATGGAGTTCTTCATAAGAAGCATGCGCATCTTAAACTCTTCTTTGTCAGTCTTAGCAAGAATTGAGAACCGGTGCGTCAGCAGCATAATCAAATTAGGTAAAGTGACTGTTCCGGCAGGAACACCCTTCTTTTCACCAGCCGCATCAATTTCTTTTGAGACCTCAACAGCACGTTCTTCCTCCATACCTCTTGTGGCATCATCACGCTTCTGCTGCGCTTCACGGTCATGTATTTCAAGCCTGTCTTTATGGGATGCCTCGGCATCAGCAGAGTACATTGCGTTAATAACTGCACCGGCACCCTGGGCTGTAGCCTCTCCTTCAACCTCTTCAATAAGAAGTTCCAGTATCTGGCGAAGCTCTTTCGTTTTATTTTCGAACTCCTGCTCCGGATCGAAGCCAAGCTCTTTAATAGTTGTTGTTTTCGATATTAAGGTCTTGGCTGCAGAGCCGAGAGCAGCATTAACCATAAGCTGCTTCTTCTGTATATCGTCAGCCATTTTAAAGTCAGACATTTTTACATCAATAGGCGGTATATCAAAGTATCGTGATATGTTTTCAATAATCCACTCAAGAAGCTCATGTATATCATTACGATGATTCAGGAAGCTATTTTCAACAACCCTTAACGAAACATTGCTACCGGACCAGGATGCGCCACCGCGGATAATCTCCGGAATAATACCTATACCGGTAATTATAGCATCCTCAGTTGCTTTAATCTCCGGAGTAACCAGAAGCATCTTCGCATCACCGCTGAAATTGGCAACGCCTATTGGAAGCGGCACTACTGATATATGGTTCGGGTCAGCCTTCCACTGTCTGATTTCATCTTCAATTTTATTGCGCCACCCGGCCAGATTAATCGTTGCATGGGGGCTCACGTCACCAGTACCCTGTGGAAACAAAACTCTTAAAGGTACGATGTGGTCAAAGGCAATCATCTCATTACCTTTTTTCAGAATCTTAATGTGGAATATGTCTTTCATCACAGGCATGACAACCGGTATGCCCCACCCACGCTCTGATGGTATCAGATATTGTGGAGCCGGTCTTTTGAGATGAAATATGTTGTCAGCCATTATCTTGAGCTGTTTACGCTTTTTAACTGCCTCAATTATTTCAAGGCGTGTTGAGCCGACAATATCTTTATCGCCTCGTTTGATTGCAGTTGCCAATTGTTTTGGAACTGAATAGAAATAGAAATGGTCACCGGTAATACTATTGTATTTAATATCCATACACAGCAAATCCCAGTGAATCAAATGCAGCTTGCTAAGCTCTTTGGTATTCTTATCTCTTACGCCAACAATACCATGTGTCCCACATTTAGGGCATTTTGCTTTAAATTTATAATTTTTGAATTCGTATTTAATTGAGTCAGCAGCAAACTCTTTCTTACAGCTTTTACATTCGAACCATCTTTTAAAAGGCCAGTTGATAGATATGACACTGTTACCATAGCCGTAGTAATCCATACCAGCCTGCTTCATTGAGCGTATTATCTTCAGGCGCTTTTCTAAGATGTCAACCCACTTTTCAGACTGTCTATCATCCTTAATGGCAGAAGCTTCATCCTCATTGTACAGAAGTTTGGTGATAGGATATTCGGCCAGCTTTGTAATACATTGTGAGACAAGACCGTCACCGACAATAAAGGCAGCTATAAATCTGAGCAGGCCTTTAATGCTTTTTGGCAAAAACGTGCTGGTCATGTCTATAAACGGAGAATCGTATTTTAACGAACCCCTTGTAAATGCAACCCTGGTACTACTCGCATTGGTTCCAGCTGACGGTAGTGCTATACCAGGCCCTGCCAATCCTTCATTTGCCATATTAATATCCCTTTTTAAGTAGCATATGCCGAAGCTGCTTTTTCGGCCTTTAACAACCTTTTAGCCTGGATGTCAACTAAATTTTCACCCACGCTCGAATACATACTGTGCTTAAATTTATTGTATCGCTTCATTATAGAAAGCCAATTTGAAGATGTTGACTTCTCAACCATCTCTTTCATAACATCCTTAACAAGAAAAACCAGAGAAGGTGGAGGTGAATAAACACCATCATTAATAAGGCATATGCTCATATATTTAAGAACATCGTTACTGAAAACACCCTTCCTGTCTGGCCTTATATGGTTGAGTGTTTTTACGGCATTTATAACCATCCCCGGCGAGGGGCTTCTTAAATACTCAAAGTCAGCAATACTCCCGGAGAATGACAGGGCGACCTGGTTAAATTCAAACCAGTCATAAAACGGCCCGTCGCTTCGACAGGTGTGCCGTATTGCAAAGATTTTATCACGGTTGATATCTTCAAGGGCGGTACCGTATTTAATCCACAGTATCCGTTCAATAGTTGCAAACTCCCATTCCCACCAACTCTCCCCAAATACTTTGTTCAGAAAGTCGTATATTTTAATTGCAGAGGCTTTTTCGTCATTAAGTATCGTATTGATACGAATGGTATTGTTTTGAGCCTCTTTTTTAATCTCCTGTTTCGATGCAATTTTACTCTTAATCTCGTTGACACGATCAGTATCACCGAGAATAATAGCGTCTCGTAATTGTGAAGATAGCTTTTCCATTACGCCCTTCTATCACTCCAGTACTGTCGGCGTTCGTCGCCAATCTTCTTGCCTTGCATATACTGCAGTACTGACGACCCAGCTCCTAATGCTGCGCCGGCCCCAATACCAGCATATGCCCCACCAGTCTGTTTTGCAAGTAGGCTGGTTACACCTTTGCCTGGCACGGTGTGTCTGCCGAATCTAATTAACTGACGCACCGGTGCGCTCGTAATTGCTTTTTCTCCGCCTTTAAGGCCAAGGGCTTTATGTATCGATTTGGCAGCCGCCTCAGTAATAGGCCCCTTACCCTTTAACACCTTTAACGCTTTGGTGCCATGGTAAAGTTGCTTATAAGGCATAACAGCACCCCTGGCAAAACCGGCCAATCCACCAAGAAGCCTGGCCCCAACTCCACCTTTCATTTTTGAAAATCCGCTCACAGCGCCCATTGCGCCAGTTACAGCAGAAGGTAGAATGGTAGCGCCACCAACAATTCCGCCAGCAAACCCAGATGCGAGATGGGCGCCATGTCGCCTCGCTCTTTGAGACAGGTCAAAGGTTGCTGTTCCCGTCGGGTCAAAACCAGCAAAGAAAGAGCGTTTTAAACTAACCGGATCTGCCTGTTGAGCTATCTTTGATAACCCAACAGTTAGACCGGTCTGGTAAGTTTCATTCTGCATACTCTGTCCTGTTATAGTACAGCTTCAGTAAATAAGCTTAACTCAGGGTCTTTTAGTGAACCGAGCTTCTCAATCGGGTTCTGCTTGAATTCCTGTGCAAACTCATCGCCGAATTTTTTGGCAATCTTATTTATTGCATCCTGACTACGTGATAGTTGAATAGCCTTATAGTTTGTGATGTCAGCCGCAACCTTGACAGCATCAAACTCAGGATCGCGCAAACAGCCATACACGGTAAGCACCGGGTCGATAATATCATTATCATAATGATGCTCAAGATTTGCCTTTTTATCAAACTCCATAAGAGCAGTGACAATAGCCTTACCAGGAGTGTTCTCCTTAAGGGCGGCAATCTTGTCCAACATTTCAGCGGCGCTATATGATTTGTTATCGATACTAATTTTCAAATCACCTTTGACGCATGCGTCCTTTCTCAGCACCATGTTCCGTTCAAAGTCTGGAGATATAGCAGCTTCCTTTTTGAACATTCTGGAATAATTGGTCACCCAGTCGCTGTCCAAATTAATACCAAGCTCATGCGCCCGCTTCTCAATATTTGATGCAATAACGGCGCGGTCAACTGGATTAAACCTCTTCAGGTATTTATCAAAGTAGGCCATGGCTGTTTTGATATGACCTGGGTTGTCAATTGGAAATTCATTCCTCAACGCATATTTCATAATACGCTCCTTTATCTATTATGGTACAGTGGTTCCGTACAGAATGCCACCTTTGAATTGCAATGTGATTGTGCCTGTTCCAGCAGCATCTCTAACCTGAACATTTGCATCAATGCCATCAGACCCATCTACGCTTATTTTTCCAGTAACACCAATCGCAAGCTCACCATTAACAATGACATCATTCAATGTGGCTGTTCCAGAGCTCTCGATATCCGTCAATGCCATATTGAGCGAAACAAGCTCGCTGAAAGTAACTGGGGCCTCAAACACCGATTCTCCGGTAACACGAATGCCTGGCATCATAAATTTACCAGAGTCATCATTTGGACCAAATCCGCGAGCAGGATTATTGGTTACTGAAGTAATTTCATTGCTTTCGACGGTGATATATCCAAGATAGACATAATCATTATGTGATATTGGACCACTCTCTTCGACAACAATTTCACCAGCAAATGCAGATACAGTGTCTTTTTTAGATGCTGCAAAATCATCATACACAATATCCTCAAGACCAGCTTTGCCGATAAAACCGGTTTTCCTTCCATCATCATACAGGTCGCCATCAACCACGCCCATCTTATGCTTTAAGTAGATGTGTTTATCACCATCACTACCTTCAGATATAGTATGAGAAATTGCTGTTTCAAGGACAATAACATCACCATTTGGCGTGAACCCGAAACCATCACCGATTGAATACCCAAGCCCTGCAGCGGGAGCGTCTGTGATCCACAAACCTTTAATCGGCCTGCCAATAGTACCATTTGCTAACGCGCTGACAATTCTTCGTAAATTTGACAGCATAGCAGCTTGAATAGACCATGCGGTTATCCCAGGTATACCATCAACATCTGCTTCAGTGTCTGAGCCAAGCAGCTCGTTCATCCTCTGTTTTAAAGCATATCTGACGTTTAGTCGTTTCATGTAAAGTCCTATTGATTTTGTTTAGACGTTATACCAGCCATATCAGATGGCCCAGGCTGAATAATTTTTCCACCGCCCGGCATCGATGGCATGGTTGGCATATTCGGCACATTTTTTGGCGGAACATACTTTGCACACCACTCGTCTATTTTTTCTTCAGGCAACATTTCAGCAATTAATTCGGTAATGGTCTGTAAAGAACCAATAGTCCTCATAAAATTGCTACTTAGTTCATTTAGCGAAGCCTCAGCCTGTTGAATGGCAGAATTTGTTTGAGCTGCAGCCCTCTCTGTGGTTTCAAGTTTCTGGAACAGTTTAGCTGTATCTTCAGGACGTTCGCTCTTCTCCCGTACCAAATGCGATACGGCAATCAGTCTCCGCTTCTCAATTGGAAGCTTCATAAAATCATCTTTGTTCATAACACCCTCCTTAATTTAGAGCCACCCAGTTATTCAGGGGGAGGTACTAACTCTCCCTGACTATTATAATTATATAACTCAGGAACATTATTCTGAGCATTGATATTTTCTACAACTGAAAATCTTTCATTAACATCGTCATTGATATCAACAATGCCAGGAAACATGCCGTCAAATGATTCAACCCTTATCACATAAGGATTGGTCAATCCACTAAGATCAAGATTGCTAATAAACCGAGATGATAGCCATCTCTCTAAAGTCAGGTTCCACCCCTCATCAGTAATATTATCAACAGCAACAACTACTCCGTAAAAATATTCAGGGCCCTCTTCTCCAGATGCCCCCATTACAGTAACTTTGACAATATCTCCAATCAAAGTATTAGTTACATGAGTTTCAAAATCAGCAAATTCTGATGTCTCTTTCAGCAATTTAACTTTGGAAATCCCAGTGTTTTCAATTGCTATACCGTCCTCTTCTTCATAATTTGAAGTCCTTTTTGGCAGACTTGCCACGATAGAAAAGTAATCAAGAGGAACTACAAGCTTTGAATCTGCTGAAAAGCGTATAGCCGGAACACCAGCCCATCGTATACGTTTATAATAACTTGACAAAGCAGTGAGTGGAGCAAAATATTCAATATCAAATCGCGTTGTTGTTATCCGTGATTCTGGTGTGAAATTAAAAAATCTGGCAATATTATAAATTTCATTTGTCGGATCTGCATTGGTGGATAAATCATTATCATTCGGGTCGTTGCTGTACTCCTGATAAATAGGATACGAGCTACCGTATACTGATATATCCAGCTCTTCAGGCTCAATCTGAAGGAAATATTTATACGCATTCAGCCATGGCCAGCTTGTTTCTGTTAAGGTAGTAAAGTTTAGCAATAATGAAGTGTCGTAGTTGTCACGGCCCGGCCTAAAGCATGGTATAGCACTCCTGTCAGGAGAATGTATGGTACGAGCTATATTAATACCATTTTCATAAATATCATACACGCCATTTGGAAGAGGTTTGGTCTGAAAATAACCATCATCATCCGATGTGACTGAAGCAACCGCAATACTACCATGAGGAGTTGCCAATTTTACAATGATCTGAGAATTGCGCAAAACGTTTCCGGCGCTGTCTGTAACATGTCCCTCAACCGGTTTTGCTCTTAAATTTGAAGACATTAATTATCCTCCATGTATATATTCAATATACAATATTGGGTTTAATCAATCAATCACTTAGAAGCGCATTTGAAATAAGTGGCTCCAAACTTTTTTATCCGTTCGTAAATATTTATCTTACCCCAATTGAACGCAGTATCGAATTCAGCAACATCCTGCCATGGGAAATTTACCGATTCACCACCACTAACATCACCAATATATTGAATGTCACTTTCATCTTCATCTATGTAATTAACTGGATAATCACTGTACTTATACACTCGAACTCTGAAAAATATCTTTTCTTCACTGATGTAGCGTTGAAGGTCTGGGATTCCACCAGTTCCTTCTTCTGATCTGATATCAATGTACCGTGTTGAGAATTCCTGCACATCTTCAGACGATGGCGTGCTGGTAGACATATTGAAATTCGGACTTTTGCTCAATTGCTTTTTAGGTTTGTATATTGCTAACGGCGATGTGTCAGGCCACTCTGCAGGGTCGAACATTGTCACCCCATCAGTAAACAATGTGTCATCAGAAGCTAATGGCCTTGCCCATACTCTAAAAAAGTCAATACCTTCTATTTCTACCCAGTGAACAATATGCACTATATGATAATTTTTATTATGATATGTGTCAGCCAGAACAAGATTAGACTTATCGTCCAGAATGTTAATATCAAAATCTGGTGGAAACCCTGGCTGTTCAATACCGGCGCGTGTAATAAAAAACCGGTATATATCATCGAACTCATTAACTACATCTCCACCATTATTCCAAACAAACAGGTTGTCAACAATAAGATCGCCAGAAACCTTATTACTATCAGACGATATGACTGAAAGCGGCCGCCAATTGCCACCATAACCATTTCCAACATCAGATTCGTGGTCAAATATTTCAATAGCAATATTTGATTGGGCGTCTTGTGTTGTAAGTTGCGCCACCTCGTCTTCAACGGTTGTCTCGCTCCTTGTCGGCTCATCATCTTGATTTGTAGCAACCATATGGGCAAATCCTGAAAAGTAGCCATAAAGCCATCGTTTTACATCTGGTATTGCTCCATACTGCGCCTGATATTTTTTAAAGTCTTCAAACAATACTGAAACATTCATTTCAAAAATGTATGCAGGATTCTCTCTGTTAATAAATGAAATGTATTTATTCTTATCAAAATTCCACTGCCGATTATCAGCAAGTGACATTATTTTTAAATCACTCGAAAAATACGGCAGATAAAACTCTCCAACCGTAACCCTTGGCTCAACAACAGACAGGTTATACAAACCATGCCTTCTAAAATCAAATCCAGTTTCCACGCTGGATCCACGAGGTTTTAAAAGACTCAACAGATGGTAGTCAAACTTTTCCCATATAAGGTGGTCCGGATATTGTATTATCTCATTATGGAAATCAGCTTTGCCGAGATTGGATGTCGTGTCTACATATTGTGCAAATAAATAATCAGTAAAATATCCTTCACCGATTATTGTAACATCATTATCCACAGACGTCTGACGAAGAACCTGGTGAGGGTTAAACGAGTCATCTCCATACGGCGCATACCGGTCGTTCGTGTCATCATACCTTTTATATTCACCAACGACACTTGGGGCCCATGAGCCGGCATTAATATAGTCGGCTTTATATAATATCTGCACCGGCCTTGTCGGGTGGTCGCTGCTGAAACTCATCGTCTGGCGTTCAACGAATGAACCGGGACAGAATGGGAACTCGACATTATAAACAATCTCATGGTCTCCGTCTTTAGCCCGAGTCACCTTAAAATGTGGATTGCGCTCAAGAATTTTTATATAACCATTGATGCCAGGCAGTTTAATCATAGGTTTGAAGTCTTCATTGTCACGATACTCTGCTACGATACCGCTGTCCGTAATAATCTCTTTAATCTCATTATCAATTGAAGCAAAAGCACCGCCGCCAGGAGGCGGAGCGCTGATTGGGGTGTAGTTTGTACAATAGACATGTAAGAATTCACTTCCAGAATTGTTCGTTGTAGGTAATATGTTCCCTGAATCATCAATGGTAGTTCGACACACAAATCCCATGCCGCAAATTTTCATTCTGTCATTGGTATACTGCTCGAAATATTCGCCAGGGGCCAGCATATAAAACTCTTTATGATGACCGTCGGTACTACCAATCCCGCCAATAATACCAATCAAATCATCAAGGCAGAACTCCTGACGAAGTAGTAGGGCCAGCATGCTACCACCAAATGTATTATAATACTCAGCCTCATCATTAAACTTGTCATTGACACCAGATGCCCTTGGGTTTTTAATAACGAGTGTGTGTATTATGTCAGTGTTCTTTTCATTGAGGCTTAAATACCTATCAAGTTCGCTGATAACTGATTGTGGAGCTTTTATTTTTAGATACATTGCTGGGTTGTCAAGAAAGTCAGAGTCGCTGGTGAACTGTATTGGAACGTTTTTATAATTCACAAAAGATATATTAACAATTTGACCATTTGCTATCGGCTTAGTTGTAAAATACGGCTCTGTCATCACTACAGCAGAGTGGCGCCTATTTCGCTCAGTGTCAACATCGACTCCATATAAGACAAGGTTAGAATCGATATCTCTTTTCTGAACAACAAACCGCTCAGCTTCACCGTCCCACTCAGTCATGTGCTTACAGATGTTATAAACAATTCTGGATTGGTCATCAGCCTGGCCGAGATGGGTGCCTGGATTATAAACAGCAGTCCCTCTTAATTGCCTTGTCTGTGGCCCGGTAGCAGAGACGATCTTTGGTCGACCCCAATTAATAATGGTCTTAGCCTGTTCCAACACACCATTCTGTGTGATTTCAGGGTAGAATTTAATGTTCCCAGCATAAAAAACATCCCTCACATCATACGGCGAATTGAACTGCCAGTCTTCATCAAAGCCCTGAACAAAGCCTATGTACGGATAATAACTATTGGAGCCAGCATTAATATTTTTATGATTTAAAACCCATTCACCCGAATCAACATGAAAATGATGAAACTCTGGATTGTCAATATGAACTTTATAGTCGAGCAGCCTTTCAATATTATCATCTGGATAGCTGGTTATAATACCATACGCATCATTATCTTCCAGGTCTGCAAGGTGCTCTAAAAGGCCAAGTTCGAAGTTTCGCTCATCAACTTTATATTCAAGGCTGTATAATTCAGCAGCATTCTGTATCTGCCTTTCATGGGCCCAAAAATACCTATCATAATACTGCTGCTCTTCGCCTATCATGGTTATATCAACCTTATAACCCTGGGCGTAAAAAACAGGCGAACGATAATAATTATGATTTATATCATATCTTAAACCTATTCTGTACGGTTGTGAGAAATTAAAATCATCCGGGGTATATAATTTTGATACATTCACATATTCTATAGTGTCATATTCAGAAAGTTTTTGGCCGATTTTAAAGTACTGTTTTGTTGCAAGCTCATAATAATGTTTTGGTAAAATATCCTTTGGATATGTGCTGAGAAACGGATATTGCTCATGGAGCTTAACCACGTTACCGTATTCCTGCTCCATAATGTTTCGGTCGCTTATGAACCCAATGTATCCTGTATGAGGATTAATAGACAGGTTTGTCGCATGTTTAAATAACAGGTCTGCAACCCATGAGTACTTATTTGATGAATACCCCTTTGCAACACCAGTCGCAATAAGGTGGTTCATATCTGAAAAATCAGTTATAGTTCTATGGTGATATGTTGCCCGACTTGCGTTCGTAAATCGTTTCATAATTACCTGTTTATAATTGCAGACCCACCGGCTCTTACCTCATTTACAATATTCCCTTTTCCGGACTTGCCCATATTGTAGGTCGGGTTAATGTATACGATTAGTATATGCTCGACTTCATCAAAGTAAAATTTATATCTACCATCGTCAAAAATGGTACTCAGCATTGCTCCAAGATTCTCATCTGTTTTTGACAGAACAATCGACCTGGTCTTTAAATCAAAATAAGCTTCAAACCGCGCAAGCTCAATGTTTTTCTTATCAGTTGATGATTTAATATCAGTGGCCAGGGTTTTGAGTTTTATAATAACTTTCGACTCGCGGACAAACTCCTCACGGTAGTTGGGGTTGTCATCGAATTGCGTCCACAAATCAGTGTATATGTCATCTCCGGTTACCGGGACAAATCTGCTATTTGATGTATCAACATGGAGTTTGTCCTGAAAAATAGACTGGATCTGTTCAGCAGTAAATAATAACTGATGAACCTGTAATTCATATGGCCCAATATCAACATCGCTGAACAGATATCTTCTTGGGTTCCCAATAATATCAGTTTCAATATCTGCAACATACGAATTTTCTCCAGCATTAAGAACCGGAGAAGAAATCTTTGGAATAAATGAGTTTGACATGATTGTTAATGTGTCATATAAAAACCAATTAGGTGGAACAAATGGGTCGGCAAACTCAGGGTCTGTGTTGGGCAAGCAGTTAATAACTTTTGCAGACGGGTTGGCAAAATCAATATCAGCACCGCCAACTGGGTCAAATGTCATACAATTACTGACAATATCACTTGGGTCTGCCAATGTTGTTGTTTTAAACTCACCGTCCCAAGGTATGTATGCTAAGAATATAGAATTGGCGGCTAAACTGCCTTGCAAATCATTTCTTACCAAATACAATACTGGGTCCAGTACAATACCAGACACAATCTCATCATTACTGGTTCTGCAAAGGAAAATTCCCTTTTCAGTAGCAACATAACAAAGATCGTTTCGGTGTGTTATACGAATTATTTCCATAATAATCCTTTTTATCGAACTGCTCCACCAGCCCCATAACGATATACAACTATAGTATGTATAGTCTGCACAAGACAATCAGCATTATTAACAATTGTGTCCAAATTAACTTGAACAATGCAATTTTCAAATCTAAGCAAGGCAGTATCGGCGCTGTTGCTAATTATATAACCGTAACCTTCTTCAGGTTTTTCGTGCACTTTCATATTGCGATACAACAGTATGCCCTGCTTACTTACAGTATCTACAATATACCCATTGTAAGCATGCGCGGCCGGGCCAAGATAAGTTTCCGGAGGATAAGTTTCTATCCTCACAGTTCTTGGATTTCTGTCCTGCAGCTCGAACATTCCTCCGAAGGTTTTCCCGCCATGGACATAAATAATAATATTATCTGTCTTTGCATAGATAGCTAAAAAAGCATTAATGTTCCAATCAGGGTCAGCACCTTCAATCGTTGTAAATTGATAGAACGGGTCGATATGTGAAAGGAAGTTTGCATTATCAGTTTCTCCGCCTGGCCCGGGCTCTCTTAAATAAAGAATAGTTGTCGGAAATATAAGGCTCTCAATTCCAATTTGAGAATTTGTGACAATCGGCCCTATCGCCATTTCACCGGTACCAAGCAGCTCAATTACTTCAAAAGCACCCCGGTCAAATTCTCCAGGGTCTCTCATTTCATTGTGTATATCATCAATAAATGGATGTAGATAATCTGTACTGAAGTCAATAGCACTGTCTACTGCAAACCCGTCTTTGAGCTTGCTGAGATTAAAGTTCTTATTCTCCCTGCTGATAAATGAGACATATACACTCCGCATATTATTCAAACCTGGGAACAGAAACGCAGACGGGTCCCCGCTGATACAGCTATTCAATACAACTCGACCGAAATTGTTCTCATATTGAGATACGAAATCTTGATACCTGGAATCGGTAGCAATGGTATTATTCACTTCAACAATCAGCCCGGCCGGAAAATGATAATCAGGCTTATCAACATGCACGCCGCGCCTGCACCTGAATATTGTATTGTTATTTATATACACAGCGACTGAGAAGAATTCCCACTGTTGAACCTTGACCATGATTCCATCGAATTTACAATCATATATCGAATTGTTTATTATCTCGTCTGTCGGGTTAGTTATCGGCTCATGCAATATCCCGTGGCCGTCCAAATCATGAATTATATTATAACCGATATACGAATTCTGGCAATCATACAGATGTATCCCACTGGCATCATTCAGGGTAGAGCTTATTTGTAGGCCCTCAATCTCAAAATAGCTATGCTGATTAATAAATATCGCAGCATTTTCTTCTGCACTCAATATAAATGGATCAAACGAATACCCATCACCATAAACACCCTCATGTCTCTGGCTCTCATTGCATTCAGTTTCAAGGTTGTACGGTGTCATTATCTTGATATTATGATGCTTGCCTCCACCGCAACCATCAAGCTTTGCAGTTTGTACAAAAGGAGGGCCGACTAAAGAGTCATCATAGCAGGCGAATATTACAAATGCGCCAGCAGTTTCCAAATCAGCGCCGACATATGGGCTGCTCTTAAAAAGAGTGAGGGCATCAGTCAGGTTTGAAAATACTCGCCTGATCACATTCACCTCAGACTCTTTCGTCCCAATACTGTTTCCTTGGAAGTCAGTTACAATCCATTTTGAAGTGTTGATTTTTTCTACCAGCACACATCCGTTAGGGAATGGCTGTGAAGTGTCGATAATCTCACATCCTACACCAAGGCCGGGATGGGTCTGTGGTATTGAGAATGTCAGCACGTTGCGACCATTAACATCTTCAATTGTATAATCCAACGCACCAACCAGTGGTTGCGTTTTATAATCATCTACCCCATAACCAACCGAATAGACTATTTTATTCGACTGGTACTCAAGAGCTCCCCTGTCCCATTTGCGCATTCTTTTTGTCCGGCCGCCGTCAAAATCGAATGGATAATCAATATTCCAGTCCAGCCGCGCACCAGTCCATATAGCTTGTCCGTCAGTAATATTGAGGTGATAATCACGAAGTTCAGGGGCTGATACTTTGTTAAT